>JAABUQ010000184.1_pt1 | contig 136480 bp, 147 predicted proteins | sample 5560001 | NCBI WGS metagenome assembly JAABUQ01 (sample SAMN10711888, study PRJNA513371) | rock metagenome | isolation source: Antarctica rocks | place: Antarctica: Victoria Land, Finger Mt nord | collected 2015-12-18
GAGGGAAGAGGTACTCGAGGGAAGAGGTACTCGAGGGAAGAGGTACTCGAGGGAAGAGGTACTCGAGGGAAGAGGTACTCGAGGGAAGAGGTACTCGAGTGAAGAGGTACTCGAGGGAAGAGGTACTCGAGGGAAGAGGTACTCGAGGGAAGAGGTACTCGAGGGAAGAGGTACTCGAGGGAAGAGGTACGGAGGATAACACCAATAGTTTTGGTTCGCGCTAGTATGAGATTACCTTAATTAAACTCAGGGCTAGGGCTAAGTACGTACCCTGGAGTATGGCCCCAGTTTAAAAAACTTAATTAGCATCTTAAAGGGCCTCTTCCAGGGACTGGTCCTTAGAGATTGATACTTGTAGAGTATTTTAGGCCAAAATTTTCTAGGCCTTCCGGGTACTTTCGTCCATGCAGCTACTCCGGGGGCCAGGATAGACCTAAGATCAACTCGTACTAGCGCAAACCAAAACTATTGGTGTCATCCTCTGTACTCGAGGGAAGAAAAGGCTGTCGGTGACGATACGGGAGATCGCCCGCTAAGGGGGCGTCCTTGCAGATGCCCTTGGCTGGTCGCGAGTCTCGTAAATAGAGAAACCATCGCATGCCATTAACCCTCATGGACCAAAGTTCTTAGTGATAATTCCCAATCCTTCCGCCTTTGTTGTGCGGGTAAAATTGACGCGTCCGTCCTTGTGTGGTGTGGAAGCGAGTGGGTCAGCCCAGGTGAAGGCGAGACCTGCATTGCCTAAACCGGATTGGATTATGCCGGACTACACGTTTTGCACGGATGTGAGAAGAAAGCAGATCCCGGAGAATTTACAAAAGATTACTTGCAGCATGGAATCAGCAAGTACTCACAGCGCAACCTTTTCAGCTTAGAGTACCTATCGAGCCTATCTACAGAGTACAACCCTTTTGATCGCCCGCGATGTCGATCTCGCTCCATTCTACGAGTAGTATGCGCTCTTACGCAGCGAAAAGTTCTGACACTGGTGGATGGCGGAAGCATTGAGGCTGTGCAGAAAGACGCGAAGGCCTCAGGTAAAGCACCTGCTACGACCAGGGGCAACGAGCTCCAATGGCAGGGATTCTAGAGTAGAGAGCGGCCGACTGCATGCCCCACAAGATGTTCCCGCCCTAGAGCTTCTAGTTCCCCTCCGCCTCCTCGGTTGATCAATCTAGTGCATAATCGAAGGAGGTATCGATCTCAAGAAATTGGCAGAAAGTGGTCGAAATAGGCATGTGGAAAAAGAGCAGGGAAATGGCTCAATGTCACGTATTGGTTGCCCAGCCTATGACAGTTCTCTGCCGCATCTTGTTCAGCTTGGAGAGGTCCCACTAGCTTACCAATGTGGGAAAAACCGTATCTACGGATTTCGATAGTTCATGCAAAGGCATGCCCCAATAGCTAAACCCCAATTGCAAGTGTTGAATAAAAGCTGCTAAAGACAGCTCCCCCAAGACTGGGCTGTGCATTTTGGGATCGCGATGTAGTTATCCATAGAGTATTATACAGCACTACCATCTCAAGCTCCTCGAGTGTCATTTTGCGTCAGACGAATAGTAGCCCCCAGTTTGTGTCATGTTCCAATGTGGCGGCTTTCTCGGTGAGTAAATCCATCGACCAATGCACGAAGGCAGGGTACAATTGGAGAGGTTTGGTTCCGGACGGAACGATGACAATGAATGTCCAGGGTCCGGCCTGGAGCTCGACAATCAACATTGCATCATAAAAGATTGCCTGCTTTGTGAGACAAAGCCTCTGTGATAAAAGCATCTCTCTCTGCTACGGGGCCTGACTTCCAAACGCAAGATGCCGGCATACATTACGAAAGGTTCAAAAGGCTACAGATTCGCTTGTGATTGGCTGCGCCTGGAAGGCTTGGCAATGAGTGATTCGAACTTGGGGCGTTGAAGCAAGAGTCAGACTCTCAATTCTTCTGTTTCGACCAAAGAGACCAATCATGCTTGGCGGCGAAGGAACCACTCTGATTCGCAGCCCACTCGCGCTGAACGGACAAGGTCTAGGCGCAAACACATGATAGATATAACGCCTCACACCAGGATCAATTCCCCCTCGCCCCCCCCACATTAGAATATCTACTACGGAACAAGATCATCAGGAGCTCACAATCACTTACAGATACCAAGGGGCAATGCTATCAGCTACCAATCAAACCATTTCTACTTGATACCATTCCCCCGAAAATATTACTGCCAAGCTGGAAAGCTGGAAAGAAAATAATCTGACCAACCGCTATCCTGTGCCCTTCAAACTCCGCGACCTTTATTATGCGATTTTAATGTGGCGCCTTCCGTTGACAGGGGGTCTGCAGATTCCGCGACTTTTAGTATGGGATTTTAATGTGGCGCCTTCCGTTGACAGGGGGTCTGCAGATTTCGCGACTTTTAGTATGTTATTTGAACGTGGCGCCTGCCATTGACAAGCGGTCTGCAGATTTACCGGCTGCCGATGTCCCCAGTATCAACAAGATGTATATTACTACCTTAGACTAATTTCTTTTTGCCGGTAGGGCTGGTATTCAATGGTACCTTATCTAAGAGTAATTTTGCTCTGTTGAGGTGGGAGTGACGCCCGATCATGCAGCGGAATAAAGCGACTGCTGGGGTCATAGCGCCAACTGGAAGGCTGCGCAACTATTCGTTCTGTAACCTTGTTTGCCCATTAGTCTGCTACCCTGACACCATAAGGATGGACTGTTGGCGTAGGTCAGTCAGTATCCCACTCTATATGGAGCTAGCATGACCCATCTCTGCTCGAATCTCTGCTGACTTTCCAATCCTTTCTCATTGTCACCACTGCAAAACATACCATGATTCTACACCCAAGAATGTCTCCTTATTCACTTCAAAACATAACCTTGACTCCCATCCCTTCTTCTTCCACCTCACCTACAGACCCGGGTACAACAGTCAACATCGTATTCGGTATCTGTGCTGTCTTTGCAAGCGCTGTCACCCTGTGGCAAGGACACAACATTTGGAGAAAGTGGCATGAGCAGAGGCATAGTCATGATCACAGGACACCGTCACGTACGTGCCATGGCCTTGACCCTATTCACCAGCCTGCCCTGTCTTGAGTGCAAAATACTGACAGCTGGATGTCAAGCTGCTCCAAGGGAGAGTTTCGAACTCGAAGACCAGATAGAGACCGGCATCAGTCGAACGGCCTCTGCGAGCTCAGCATCTACTCATGTCGAGTAAAAGCGGACAAAGCACCACTCATGTGCAGACATAATGGCGTTGACTCGGGAAGGAGGACCCTCGGACTCGTTGCGAGAGCACGTGCGGGTCTCCATTATGGAATTGGAATTCTTTTGGGAATGGCTCGGGTATAAAATGGACAGAGATCAGTATCATGGTCGACGTGATGTTTGGTAGTTGGTCGAATGACTCCTCAATGGCTCAGTCATCGAACTCCACAAGTGCGGTGCCTGCTTTGCAAAGGTCCTGTCTCATTATTAGCTGTTGCGCCTTCCATCAGCATGCTCACTCACCCCTTGTTGATGAACAACCCTTGAGATAAGCCCGTCTTGGGGACTCCTGATCGTTGTCTCCATCTTCATACTTTCAATGACTACTAAGGCTTGATCTTTCTTTACCTGATCACCTGACTTGACTTCCACTCTCAATATCCTACAAGGCATGGGTGCTAAGACACTGTGTGTAGTGTCTTTGATACCCATGGCTTTCTCAACCCATTTTGGAGTTGCAATTTGCAATTTATGTTGTTGACCTTGCTGGAAGAGTGTTATCCTACCTTCGTCATTGATGAGTCGTGTCTCGAGTCTCGTGTGAGGGAAAAAGGAAGTGATGATTCCACTTTTCGAATCCCAATGGCTAGCTACTGAAGCATACGTCTCGCCATTGACTTTGATGTCAAACAATCCAGTGCCCAGAAGCTTCAGCTCTACCGTTGTTGGTGACGAAGAGACAGAGCCATCCGAATTGCTGGGTAGAAAGTCAAAGCAGCGGCTTTCAGATGCTGAGCCAAACCCAGGGCCAGCTTGTGGCGGGACTCCACCTTCGATGTTTATATTTGTGGCCTCCACGAAAAAAAATCCTAAAGCCGCCTGGGCATATAGCTCTGCCCCAATCTGAGCTTCGACGAACAAGTTATCTTTTTCTTTCACGATGAACCCTGTCTCAACATCACCGGCGATGAATGCCGGATTCACGCAGACTTTTTTGAGGAATTCGATATTAGTAACAACACCTGCGATCTCGTACTGCTCCAATGCTGCGCGAAGTTTTTGAATTGCAAGTGTTCTTGTCGCAGCCCGGACGATCAATTTCGCAATCATAGGATCATAGTGAGAAGACACTTCGTCACCAGCAACAAAACCTGCGTCAACACGAACCGTGTTGGAGAGTAACGGTAGCTGCATGTGCCTCAGATGGCCGGAATCAGGTAAAAAGTCCATCTCAGGGTTCTCGGCATAGATCCGAGCTTCGATTGCATGACCTCTTTCCGCTATCTTTGCTTCAATCTCAGCTTGGCTAAGAGGAAGCTTTCCGCCTTCAGCAATGATGATTTGCCACTGGACAAGGTCTTCACCAGTGACCATCTCAGTGACCGGATGTTCAACCTGTAGACGGGTATTCATCTCCATGAAAAAGAATCCCCCCGTCTCATTGTCAAAAATGAACTCGACCGTACCAGCTCCTTCATATCTAACAGCTAATGCAGCAGCTCGCGCTTTCTGCCACAGATCCCGACGTACAGCTTCATCTAGATTCGGCGCAGGAGACTCTTCCAGAATTTTTTGATGCCGCCTTTGGATGCTACAATCTCTTTCTCCAAGAGCAACACAATTACCATGTTTGTCTGCAAAAATCTGTACCTCAATATGACGTGGCGTAGTGATATATTTCTCCACAAGCATAACGTCGTCATTGAAGGAATTCATTGCTTCCGATTTCGCAGAATTCAATTGCTCAAGGAACAAGTCGTCTGTCAACGCAATTCGCATACCTTTGCCTCCGCCGCCTTTGACGGCTTTGAGTAGTACGGGAAACCCGATTTTGGAAGCTTCGGCCTTGAGGAATTCGGGATCTTGGTTTTTCCCATGATAACCCGGTATACATGGTACCCCAGCTTCTATCATGATCTCCTTCGATCGACTGCAAAACTTCAGCCCATGATGAGCTTAGTCTTCGATTTGAGCTACCTTTTATTGCCCATCGCTTCGATTGCTTGCCATGGTGGACCGATGAAAACAAGGCCTGCGTCAACACATTTTCGGGCAAAGGCCGAGTTCTCACTCAACTGCAGTACTTATTCAGCTCTTGTTATCCGTAGTCAGGGTTTCGCAGTACATACGAACCCATAGCCGGGGTGTATGCCCATGCATCCCTGCTGTTTTGCAGCCTCAATGATTCTCTCGCCATCAAGATAAGCCGATGGAGTTCCCAGATTTATGTTGTAGGGAGAGCTCAGCGCGTGTTGCGACTTTGCATCAGGATCGGTATAGATTGTGGTGGCTTTGATACCATGTTCGGAAGCAGTCCTGCCAACGCGCCTTGAGGGTCTCAGCTCGAGAAGGATGCAATGATGGAAGAATGACTGACAAAGCGATCTCACCACGATTTGCAATTAGTACCGATGTCAATGGCTTGCTCGAGGTGTGTGGAGTAGTAAGGGTGGCGTTTTTTCTTCTTGCAAGGAGAGTGGGGTGTGAAGAGATGCGGGGTATGGAAGGACGAGCGAGAGATTGACCACGCCGCATTCTCAATACTGATGAGAGTCAGACTACCATCGCACCTAGATGGAAGACGAAGAAGACAGCCAAACCATTGCGGAGCAAAGGTAGGTAGGAAGGGGTTGAGGGGAAAGGTGTTTTGCTCCCTCGGCTATTGATAGAAAGAGCATGGATCGAGCCGATCCTAGCCGCTGCTTACTGTAGGCTCAAAGCTTCCTCGGGACCATTGGACTCGATAAATGAGGCTTGTCGACCTCGAGGTGACCTTCCCTACTGTGTTACAGTAGATTTTCTCGACCTCACAAGCCTCCTTGCAGCTTTGAACTTCTTGGACTTTCTTTGTAGGCAGGCAGCTGATCATAAAATCTCCATTAATGCCCTCAATTCCGCGTACCTCCAACGTTACCACACTACGGGCGTTGCCTATGTGTCACACAAACGCCAACCCTCGAGACCTCGCCTTGATTGGCTCAAGGTCTCCCTCACAGTTTCTTCCTCCACTTCATCAGCCTAATACTTGCCAAGTAATCTGATCATGTCCGACGATGGATACTATTACGACGACTACGAGTACCTTGAGTGGGAAGGCGATCCATACAGCGCAGTTGTATGTTACACTCATTTCGCTAAGCCCATACACATTCCTACACTGACACATGGTTTGCAGGATGATCTAGCTGAACACACCATGCACTCGCCCGTCTGGGTGACCTTCGATCCGGACTTCGAGACCGCCTCGTACGGCAGTGACTGGGAATATTACTCGGATGAGTTTTTCGATGAGGAAGGGTTGGGTAGCAGGGAGAAGATGAAGGTGGAGGAAGATGACAGCAAAGCCGAAGCTCAGCCCCAAGATAGCAAGATGAGGAAGAAGCGAAGGAAGCTGAACACGACGGAAAACATTCCGGAGTTGTCCCTCAATGAGCTAGCGAGAAAGCGGCCAACCGTGATATGGAAGCCCAGGAACCAGCGTTTGCAGTCCCCGGAGTTGCCACTAATGAAAGAAGGCCAGGCCGAGAAGGTTGCGCTGCTCAAAGATTGGAGGGAGAAATTTAAGATCTCGACTCGCTCATCAGCGACAGAAACACAAAGTGCACAAGATCAACGAACGGAGACGAGGCCAATAGAGGATGACATAGCAGAAGATGTGGAGGGCATCATCCCCGAGGATGACGATACTTCAATCCTGCCACCACTCACACTAACCGAACAAACTCCACACCACTCTCATCATCCTGTTCATCAAGCACACACGAACGGCACCGATCTGGTGCAACAATTGTCCCAATTTCCACCGAACCCAGACCAACCTATCACCACACGATCCCGCAAACGGAAGTTCCTTCCTTCTCCTCTCGCCTCTACCGAGATGGCACCCCAACCCGAAGAAGCACCCGAGCCTGAGCCCCCTACACCTGCAACGCCAGGCCCAACCTCCCTTTCCGCGGAGGAACCATTCACTACTTCATCGCCAGATTCCACTGAAAAGGTTGAAACTCAAATGGATGGAAAAGCAAGTCAACGCGCATCAAAACGAAAAGCCGAAGACCAAGTCGAGAAAGGAGAGGAGCCAACGAAGAAGAGAGGTGGCATCAAAACGGAGGATCAGGCTTCCGTTATGCCCTCGAGGGACTCAAAGGGAGCGAAGGGTCGGGGTAAAGGGAGAGGAAGGGGCAGGGGCAGGGGAAAAGCTTGATGGGGATGCAGAAGGGGCTTGGTAATTTCTAATACGAAATGAGTGGAACTTCGAAGGGTCAGAGAAGACTACATAGCTAGAGAGGAGATGCTAATGGAGAAGAGGGTATCGTGGCCCGCCACACTATTGAGAGGGAGCGTGATAAAGCAGATGGGTCCGACGATAACAATGTCTTTATGAAAAACATGGTATTCGGACAAAGAACAGGGTTTAGTCGGACAACCACTCATTCATAAGCAGAAATTTCCAACCTGCCTTTTCAGGCTTATTTCCAAATGAAATGTTTCGAATTCCCCTTTCCTCCTCTGGCTTAAGGAGTCACGGAGTAAAGCTCTGAGAACTCAGAGGCCCTCTTGGCTGAGCGCCGGGTAGCACTGGGGCGGTCACACGGGGGGCTTTGCTCGACAGCGGTGGGAGCAGCCTTTCCATCTACCACCCGAGGCACCATCACTCCTTCTTGACACTATCTCTATGCCAGGAGAAAGATAAAGGTATGGTCTTGTAGGTTCGTACAAGCTCAATGCCTCCATTGCTTGCAGGAACATTCTTTTCAAGTGTACCGTCTACATCGTGGCAAACTCTACGCCTTCGGCTTTAGCCCGTTCGGCTTGCGTCGGTACAAACAGCTTTCTATCAAAATCTTCTCAGTCTCCCTTTTTCTTCTGCTGGGCATGCACTTTCTCTCCAAGCTTCTTTTGCAGTATTCATTTCATTTCACAAAAATCGCCACCATCAGCTTTCCCTTCGCATTCATTTTGTTCAAATGTCAGCACTGGAGCTACAGACCCTAGCAATCCCCCAACTCGCTTACACCATTTCCTTTGAATCCAATACACGATGTCTCAATACCACGGAAAGCCAGATTCCTTCTGTCCAATCCGACAGGAGAAGAAGCGTCGCCTTGTCATCTTCACGAAATTCGGACCCAGCAAGTCTCTCCAACCTCAGAGCCACCTTCATCGTCGTCTCCGTTGCCGGCATCACCTTCCTCAACACCCTCGGCCAAAGTCTACTTATCGTCGCCATTCCAAGGATTGCTCAGGATCTTAGTATCCCCCCTAGTCTCATCCAATGGCCTACCGCTGTCGCTTCCCTGACGCTGGGCTGCACGCTGCTCGTAGTGGGATGCGTAGCCGATGTGGTGGGTAACCGGCCTGTCTTCCTAATCGGCTGCTTCCTGCATCTTGTGTTTGGTCTCGCTTGCGCCCTAGTACAGACAGGAGCTCAGCTGATCACGTTTCGAGCTTTGCAAGGGTTGGCCTTGTCGCTGTGTATGCCAACATCTGTGGGCATCATCACGAGTAATTTCAGCTCTGGGAGGGGTAGAAACGTCGCTTTCGCTTGTTTCAGCGGTGGTAATCCAGTCGGCTATGCACTAGGCCTGTTACTTGGAGGCATCTTCGTAGACACGGTTGGATGGCGTTGGGGCTACTATCTCTCCCTCCTTCTAAATGCAATGGTGTTTGCCAGTGCATTTTTCGCCCTTCCCGCCGACTCCTCTGGTCGAGCATCGCTCCAGAAGCTCCGCTCTGGCGTGGACTGGGTTGGCCTGCTCCTGATCTCCGCTGACCTCGCAATCTCATCCTATGTCCTCGCGTACGTTCCCTCGCACACACCCATCCCCTTCCGAACCAGGACTAACAAGCGATTGTAGCTCAATCACCACCTCCTCATCCCTCGCTCCAGACCATCCCCTCTCAATAATCCTCCTAACCATCTCCCTCCTCCTCATCCCCGCATTCATCTACTGGCAACACACCCAAGTCTCCCACTCCCGCCCAGCTCTAATCCCCAACACTCTCTGGCTCAACCCCTCCTTCACTGCCGTCTGCCTCTCCACCTTCCTCACCTGGGCCATGTTCAACACAGTAGCCTTCTTCGCCACTCTCCTAATGCAACGAACGCAACACGTGCCCGCCTTGGAAACCTCCCTCCGTTTCCTCCCTCTAGTCGTCTTCTCCGTCGCAGCCAACTTCGTAGCCGGATACCTTGTCGACAAAGTCCGCGCGTTGACACTCTGCCTCTTCGCCACCGCCCTGAGCGCGATCGCGCCCTTGCTCTTCGCGCTGCTGAACCCCGCTTGGCCCTACTGGGCCGCCATATTCCCTGCCATGTGCCTGCTCCCGCTCTCCTCGGACTTGCTCTTCAACATCAGCAATCTAGTCATCACGGCCACATTCCCTGCGGCTGATCAAGCACTCGCGGGTGGGGTGTTTGCTACGGTTAGTCAGTTGGGAAGTAGTATTGGCTTGGCGGTCACGGCAGCGATTGCGGCTGGGGTGACCGCCAGGGAGGGTGAGGGGGGAGGAGAAGGGGGGATGGGCATGTTGGACGGGTACAGAGCAGCGTTTTGGACGTGTTTTGCGGCGGCTGTGGCGAGCTGTGCCGTTAGTGGTCTTGGGCTGAGGAGGAGTGGGAAGGTGGGGTTGAAGAGGGAGTGAATATCGCTTCGCTCGGTGCGCAAGGTGTCTATCACGCATGGCCTTGGAGATTTACGAGGAAAAAGGCGTAGACGTCGCTCAAAAGGCAGAACCCAAACCTCCCTTCCTTCCTTCTTCCCTCCCTTCCTCCCTTCCCCCCTCCCTTCATAACCCAACAAACCACACACCCCTAACTCAAACCCCCACCCTCCTCAGCGAACCCCAAAACCCCAACCCGCGTACAAAACCCACACCCCACCCCTTCCACCTTTTCTTCTCAAACCGAGCGGACGGCACTAATATAATTTCAAACCTCCCCAGTCCCCTCGAAACGCCCAGAATAGCCCGGCGCAGTCTCCAACAGAAAAAAGGAAGTCGCTGGAGATATTTCCCCAAACAGCCCAGCACGACCGCTGGATCCTCTTTGGGAAAGCGGGAGCGAGATATTCTTCTTTGAAAGAAAGGGGAGGGAAGAGCCGGCGGGGTGGAATGAAAACAGGGGTTTTCTCGGTATGTTGCGAAATATTGGACGTGGACGTGGACGTGGACGTGGACATGGAGATCGGATTGTGGAATTGCAAAGTCACTGGGAATTTTTGACCGTAGTGCCATCATCTCCTCCGAGGGTCTTGAGAACGTTTACACGACAGGGATCGTCAGGGGGAGGTTGCCGTCCCGGCAGGAAGGTGGTTATAGCCTGGATGTGGACCGCGATTGATTTAATCCACTATGGGAGAGAGGAGATGCATGGAGATTTTCAAGTTGGTGCCGATGTTGCCTTGTTATCGAATTAGCGGTGGAGATGCAAGTACGGCGGAGAAGGAATAGGGTCAAGTGTATCCTCCTATTCTTTTTAAGCACAACAAGATGCCCACTGCAGCACCACCCTACGAAACGGTCACCGACTCCTTCGCCACCCCCCTGTCCTAAAAATAAATGTAAAAACACCCTACCCAATCCTCAGGTAACCATCTCAACATCCTCATCCCCCCCCACCTCCCCCACCGCTGCAGTAGCAATACCATTTCCCCCCTCTTTCCCCCAATAATCCTCCATCTCCCGATCCAACTCCTCCTGCGTCTTCCTCGGGCGCCCATTAACCATTCTCTCCCCCCGCCCATCGTCCCTCCCCCTCCCTCCCCTACCAACTGGGCTCCTCCTCCTCCGCGGCGGTGGACTCCTCGTCCTGCTCCTCCTTCGCCTACTCCATCCTTCACGGGGCACATACCGATCCACGCCATCGGGCGGCGGCTTCGCCACATTCGTCCGCCGCGGCGCATCCGGGCTCCTGCTGCGGCTTCTCCCGCCGCGGGATTGCCCGGCGGGTTCCTCGATCCTGTCGAAGAGACTGCGGCTGGGCCGTACGGCTGTGTCGAAAGGGTTCCTCGGCGCTACGCCCCGCCCGCGGATGAGGTCATTGGCTGGGGCCATGGGGAGGAGTGTTAGGCGGATGGGCTGCCCGGCTGCGTTCGCACCGTCGTATTCGCGGATTGCACGGTTGGCGGAGGAGAGGGTGGTGTAGGTCACGTAGGCTGTGCCTGTGGAGCGGCCGGCGCGGTCGAAGCGGAGGGAGAGGGAGGCGATAGGGGCGATGCGGGTGAAGAGGTCCTGTAATTTGAGTAGGTTAGGGGCGGTTGGGATGATGGGGGAGGGGGGCGTACTTCGAGATCGTCTTCTGTCAGGTCGTAGTGGAGGTTGTCTACGCGGAGGCGGGCACCTGGGGATGATCTTGAATGGCGTTAGGAAGAAAGCGGCTTGAGTTAAGGGGGGGGTTTTACAGATCGGATTCTGGGGATGGCCGATCATACCGGTCTCTGCGGAAGTTGCCGCGAGAGGGCTGCTGCGCTGGTTGAGCATCAGCCGTTGAGTTGAAGGAGGCCTCCTGGTATAACACACTGTGCGGGTCGTCTTCATATTTGTCGTGAACCCAGTCCCTACTCCGGTATTAGAGAATGACCGGTAGCAGAGAGCGACGCACTGAGGCTACACACGTGTCGAAATTTGTATTATCGGAGCGATTATTCCACTATTGAGGCGAAAGAGCGGGACTAGGTTAGCAAAAAGGCATATTTGTTGTAGACTCAATGGCATTGAGGCATGTCGAATCTCCTGGCCGTCTGCAGTAGACCTGCTGGTTGTAGAGGGCGACTTAAGAGGAGGGAGGTAGAAGAACCTTGGGAGGTTATGCCGTCAGCATTGCATCTCGTTTGTATACATCTTTCAGCGGGAGTGGGGAGGTTTGCGGTATTGGTTGGTGCCATTGATAGGGTGCGCCATTCGAGTCCACGTAGCTTACCTTTCTTGAGTCGTTGCGGTTCCATTCATCTTGACCACGGCCTCGACCACGGCCTCCACGAGCTCCGTCTCTCTGGGACTTTCTCCGTCAGCTTGAAAAGCGCAGACTGAAAGGTTCAGAGCCTAAGTACCTGTCTTTCCGAAATCACGTCCTCTAACGGTCGGTCCATTTTCTACTGCGACGTTTGGTAATTGTTGGAGCTCTTGGGGCGTTGGCGTATTCTACGGAAGATGGAGATAGATGGCTGGCACTCGATATACTCTTTGAGGATGTCTGTAGTAGGGAAGGTGTTGTTGAAGTGGTCCATGGGGTGGCTTGATGAAAAGCGATGGGCTGTTGGTGTGGCGCTAGTAGCGACCAAAACACTAGAAGCTCCGTAAGATTTCTTGATCGCTTAGGCATTGGCAAAGATACAACCAATTCACAGGAACATTTCTTAAAGTACGTTCGTATATGATAAGGAGCGACATACAAGATCTAAGTCTATTTTTACTCGCCTCTCTGGGCTTGCTCTATCAACAAATATCCATTGCCTATTCCAATCGATCCCTATGTACAGTCCCGATCAAGAAGTTGTGCTCTGCTGGAGTGGAGTGTAGGGTTGGAGCAGGCGTGTCGGACTGAAAAGGCTATTAGCCGTCTGCAACAGCACTGAATGCATCGTTTGCTGCTGAAGAAAGAAAAAGCAATCCAAGAAAAAAGGGCCGCACGCTCGAGCTATCAATTGAACAGAAAATGCCAGCCCATTTAAGGCTAAGCTGCACGGCCAGTAGAGCCAGCGGTACGACCTCCACTACCCGAAGGCGGACGCAGGCTGTGGTTCTGATTCTGTGCAACTGGCTGAGGTATCTTCGACGGTGTCTGAGCAGACAAAGCTGGCATCGGAGTCGGATCGTCATCGTACTCATCCAACATGTAATCCTCGCTCTGTGTCCCCTGATTATCTATCGAGGCCTCGTCCAATGGTTGCTGCTCATATCGCTGCTTCTCGTTCCCCTGTTGCGCCTGAGTCGCGTTAGTGTTCTTGCGTGCATTCTTGCCCTTCTTTCCCTTCCTGCCTTTCATCTTCGCCTTCTCAAGCAATCGTCTCTTCTCGGCCAACCGCCTTCTTTCTCGCCGATCTTTGATCTCATATTGCCGAATCAATGCTTCTGGCGGCGAGCCAAAGATACTCTCATACTCGCAGAACTCGCAGACCCACACGTCCTCCTCTTTAGGTGGGTGGTTGTAATTGTTGTAGTTCTGTCGCAACCGGCGCTCTTTAGCTGCCATAGCGTACTGCTTCACGAGAGGACGACGTGGCTTCTTTGGCTGTTGAGGAGCTTGCTGGTTCGAGCCAGGATGCTGTGAATTAGCCTGGTTGGCCTGACCGGCCATATCTGGGCTTGTTTGTGTTCCTTGTGTTGAAAAGCCTTTGCTATTCTGGCCCGCTTGACCACCGCTCACATTTGGGTGGGATGCTTGCTGTGATGCATTGGGTGAAGGAAACCCGTATCCTGGCCACATCATGCTTTTTGCAGAATCCGACTCACACGTAAATGTAAACTGAGTCTTGGCCGAGCTGGGTTTCTTCAATGACTGCTGCTCAAGTAAACTTATGTTCTCCTTGCCATCAAGCGGAGTGGCTGGGGTAGCGGCTGCATTTGCGATCGCTGCAGAGATGATGCCTTGATCCGAAGCCCTCGTAGCGGCAGGGTCTGTTGTATGGTTAGGTCAAAGAAGCAGAAACGACTTTGAGTACGAATACCTTTTCGAGTAAGGCCAGGACCCGCGTAGTCTCTTCGAGGAGAATAGTTGAGGCCATTTGAGGAAACGCCTAGAGGGCTTCGTCCGCTATGACGCCGGCCCCCTGCTCTTCCATAGCGGCCCCTTCCAGCACCGGAGATGCCAGTCCCAGAGGATTTGGCCGGTGTTGCGGAGCTTCCAGTCCCATAGTAATGTCCTACACCACCATCTTGGTCGACTTGCGATACATCGATATCTCGAGTAGATGACAACCCCATCGATGCCATCTCAGCAGACAATGTAGAGTGATGCCCCCCAAGGGCTGGAATTTTCCGCTTTTTCTTGTTGTTCGTGTTCTCGAACGAATCGTACCCATCGACAGAATCACCCGAGGAAAGAGTCGACTGAGTTATTGGTGGTTTTGTATACTTGGAAGAGTCGTTCCTTGACACAATGTAGCCGTTCCTAGACGAACCTGTTCCTCCAGACGGTGGTCTTTGACGTTGCTCATGATAACGTCGAACAATTCCCGCGTTTTCTTCGTCATCACTTCCAACCTCGTTTCCCTTGAACTGATAGCTACCGTTTTCCATTCCTCCTTGACTGCCGCTTCCCTGCGTAAAAGCCGTCCCATCCTCTGGCGAGGCTCCATGACCATTTACCTGATTGGGTGTATCTTTGAGACGGACCGGAAATAGAGACGTCTTTGGAGCAAAGGAAGCTGGAGTTAAGATGGAATTGGCGGTCTCGGACGACAGACGGGAACGAAGACGGCGCTTTGGTAAGGGACGGATGGGTCTATCAGCATGATAAACCGAGGGGATGTCATCCGAATAGTGTAGCTCGAGGGGGGATGGGGGTGAATATGTAGCTCCTATGTGTCCGATGTTAATATGATGTGGAAGAAATGGCCTCGAGGTATATTTGAAAACAATTGAATGACCAGGGAAGCGGCGTGTGCTTTGTGATGCCCAGGGGCAAATGCGTCTATGGAGATGCTGAACTTACCCAGGCTAGCTGCAGACATGGTACACCTCTCTAGGGACACGAATTGAGGTACTCGCAGTACGTAGTCGGTATTTCGACAAGGCAAATTGTTCAGATTCCCACCCAGGTTCCAGCTGAGCCTACCACGATGTCATTATTAGCTTGGTAGACGACATCTTGAAAGCGATTGGAGACATTGAGCCGTCGAGCAGCTTGTGGCCAAAGGGGAAAAGACGCAGTGTAGATGATGATGTTATCGCAGGTGATGATGACAACGGACATCTTTCCCTCTTACCGAAAGCCCTAGAATGGGGGATCTTGCCCAACCGGAGAGCTGATGCAGCTGCTGGGAGCAGAACCCGCAAGCGAAGGTGACCTAATGGAGGACAGGTCGAACTTCAATTGGCATCAAGTGAATGAGCTTGCAGCCTATGTAAAGACAAAACTATATGGCATCCACAAAAGTCTTGGGTAGTGTATTACATACTCCGTACGGAGTTATACCGTACTGAGTCAACGACACTAGTTGATCTCTTGGCCGTTTATTGGCGAGTTTCTCCGATATCATCTCTCCTCCCTCCCATCTCACACCAACCAATGGGGAAAAGGTCAGAGACAGGTTCGATCAGCCATTGGCTAGATACGGATCATTAGATCTTTACTGAGAACTGCAGCAGCTTGATGCTTCTTGTTCAAACGACTTTTCGCTAACAAATACTCATCTATTCTTGTATCCTCTCCGATCAAATTAATGCAGCCAACGCCATTGTCAACACTAATCAGCTGTCATCACCAGCACACACATTATTGCTATCAGATCGAAATGGTACGGGAACCTTCATTTCGCAGTGTAGGTGACCGTTCGAAGAGATGCTCAAACTCCCATCCCCAATAGCTCCTGAGTCTAATCATCCCTCTTTTCGAGCTGGATGTACACCCGGTATTTAGAAGCACCAAATCTCCTAAATACCCATGCGACCGCATACTTCATAATAAAGTATGCAAAGTCGTCATCCTGGGGCTTCAGTCGTTACCTCAGCGAAGGAACAACTTGACAACAAGCAAGACGTCAGCCGGATAATACATTAATGTATTGTGTGCGAGGGGTTGCTGAGTCATTGGAAGTTCTCACTACTTAGCTCGATAACAAACAGATCTGTTCCATAAAGACGAAACACAGCTTCTGTAACTGCCCACCTTAGCAATTGTATTCCATCTTTTTATATATATTTTGGTCTTTTCGTAACGCAAGGAAATATACCATTTCCCCACAGATCAACCCCCTCGACGAGACCAATCTGGCGTCCAATCATGCCAGAACAGTTCGCAGCTGTGGCTGGAAGTGTCGATACGTCAACAACAGAATACCACACAATCCGGCTGACGTCCATGGAGCTCGCATCCTACCCTCAACTTTCTCAACTCACAGCACTGATCAACAAATCATTTGTCACATCATGGCATACGATACCAGGTCTCGTCGGTCCAGATGAAGTCCGCTATCAATCCCAACAGGACTTTGTCGAGGAAATGGGCAAGGACAGCATTACTTTCGTAACGCTCTCGGGGAAAGCGGAGCCGATTGCGACAGCAGGCTACAAGAAGTGGGAAGCAGTTTGGAAGACCGGGAAAAGGCTGAGAAAGGAAGGAGACCAACCTTCGATGAGAGAGCAGGAGATGGAGCAAAATGCATTTAGATATGAAATAAAAGCGGTGGCTGTTGATATTACCATGCAGAAATCCGGACTCTCCTCTAACCTGGTTTCCCGAATCACCAAGGAGATCGCCTCTAACACAAAAATGTTGGGAGGGAGTAAGTACACGCTGATGGTCAGGGCGGGAAAGGAGACTGTGGAGAAGTACTGGACAAAGCAGGGATTTGCAACAATGCGAGAATCGTACTTCAAGCCGGGCGATTTTGGTAGTGAGACTGGCTTCACCATTCTCGAGATGTTCAGAGATCAATACGTGTGAGTACGGCTATGTGTTGGTACCGGAATGAAGGAGCGGGTGTCCTCAAGTCATGTAACACCACAGTACCTTCTGTTGGATACATCTCTTGAATTCGGTTTGTGCGCATGCGGGTCTTTACACGACCATTTAATGCAGGTCTCGCGGAAAACACTCCTGACATCATCAATTCTATTCTGACATTTGGGAATATTTTTATTACAGGGTGGGAACAAAGGGTGCAAGTCAGGAGCATTCAGGGACCTGAAACTCAACTACCTCAGCGCGCGGTCTATTTTCTCTAGTTGCTCTCTGCTGCGCTCATCTGATCTCTTCTCTGTGCTCTCATGCAACTTCTGATCATGACCTTCCAATATTTGTTTGCTCTGTTTATTCCATTGGTGCTCTCTCAGACCGTAGCAGACATCGTTCCGCCATGCTCGTCGTCCAACATCACTAGTCTACATCATCCAGCGTCAGTGAACACATCTCTCCACCCGCAATCCCCAAGTGATATATTCTCAAACTGATGGGCATGGTCTTGACTGTGCTAAAGCGAGTTTAAGATACCCGGGACTTGGCCTGAAATCGAACTATACCTCGACGAAAACGAAGGTGCTCCCTCGACTGTCCGCAAAGACACCATAATCGCCATCTATATGAGCCTTGCCGACGTTTGCATCCACCCTCAGCGCTCATTTCCTGCCAAGGGAGTCAAAACACGATTCAGAAACACGGTTGTCTATCTTCAGCGGACAGAAGCCTACCCATTCAGCTATCTCCAAGCGTGTGATGTACTCAAGGGGCTAGGGCAGTATGTTGTTGACAACGACAGATTCCAACCAAAGACTTTTGATGTAGTCACCTCGTTCCATATCCCCGCGTCAGGGTATATGAGGAAAGTCATAATAGACTCCAGCAACTCGAGCTCCGTATAGGCGTTCAATGTGGTCGATTAGGACACTTCCGGGAGCCTCGGTGGCTGACTCGGAGGAAAAAGCATTCTATAGATAACGTGCTGGAATATAGGTAGTAATGACTCGAGCCTATTACTTGATCGAGGAAGGGTCAATGCTTCACATCTACGACTCCAAAGGAGCGCCTTCCATTGTAAACAGCCTGAAGATACTGCCTACACACAAACCTCGATCACCAAAATATACACGACCACGACCGGCGCACTAAGGAAGACTGGTATTAGCGTCGGATTTAATTTAAGCGACGGAGCTTAGATGCTGTTAGCGAGTTAGCCTCCTCAGCTGCAATGGGAGGGGAGCAACCCTCGAACGACAGTTTTGTGACCTCGCACCCTTCATTCTACTTTGCTCTCTCTCCCTCCTTGACCTCTCTCTCGATTCCACCAGTGGTCCACAACTTTTGCCGGCTCTCAATCCACTCGACACACCTCAAACACCGTCTTAAGTCAAGAACCACAGCATTTCGCACATAAACACTCACCAGCCCTCCACTTGGACCCCATTGACCGCCTCACACTCATCTCCTGATCCCTTCCTTGCTGGATACACGTCAAGACGCCATATCGTCATCTACAAGCATTGATCGAGTCTCTGACATGCTGCTCACCCTGTAGCCAACAGCCATCCAGCCATGTCTCCCCGCCGCTCTTCACGCGCCCGCACCACTCAACCAACGCCTACCCTTCTACAACACACCAATTCCTCTACATCTTCCGTCTCCTCTACTCGCCCAGATCATAACGCGCGCTCCAACGGCAAGGATCCTTCCCTCCGAAGCTCTGTCGCGCCTCGATCGCAATCCTCCGACGACCGGGGCAGGTCTATGAAATCGCAGGCCCGAAGGACCAGAAGCAATCAAGATGACGCCAAAGACGAAGTCCCTCCTGCCATTGATGATGAACACGAAGAAGAAGGTGAAGAAGAAGTGACCCGATGTATCTGCGGTACCCAAGAATACCCAGGTTTGCCAATCAATGGCAGCGAGCCCACAAAGATCACATCCCAGATCGATTCTGATCCTATATCTTTGGCCGAAGATAGTACCGGTTGGTTCATACAATGCGATGAATGCAAAGTGTGGCAACACGGAGGCTGCGTGGGAATCATGGAGGCAGATACCAGCCCCGAAGAATACTTTTGCGAACAATGTCGCAAGGACCTGCACAAAGTCTTTTCATCCGCCAATGGGTACGTTCTCAAAACATTTCGAGTATGTCAATTGACCGTTGCTGACATGATCTCCAAAAGTCGAAAATACTCTCACTATCTTCCCGTGCAAAATTCAAAATCGGCCCCATGGTCTCCCGAACCCAAGGTCAAAGAAGCCTCACGGAAAACAAGAGATGGTAGAGCGTCCCGAAACAATGTGAATGAAACGAAAGGGCGCCGGGCCACTATGAACAGCCGTGAGTCGGCGTACGACGAAACCGAGACACTGCGCAGAGTCATTGAGTTGAGCAAGAAAGTCAGCGGGCCTTCCACCAGTGGTACCGGTACGCGCAAGGGCAAGCGAAGTCGAAGCGAGAGCGAAGAGTGTGTTTCCCTACTCCACTGCCTCTAAGGATCACACACATATCTAACGAACTCTCGAATCTAGGCGACAAGAAGACGCCAAACGCCAACGCACGACCTCCGGCTCCTCCTCCTCCCGCAGCAAAGCCACCCGCCCAGACGCCGACTCAGCCTCCGAAGCCGAAAAGGCAGACAGATCTAAAAACATTCGCGGCGCCGCAGCTCACAACCACTCCCGCAAAGAAACCCGCGACCGCGAAGCCGCCCGAGAAAAAATCCGCGCCGAAACACGCCAAGCCGACGAATCCGACCCCTCCCCCGACCCCCCCCCCTCAAAAACCAACCCCTCCAAGCACCTCCTCCCCCCCGCCGCGAAACCCTCCCACCACAAGAAAACCGGCCGACCCCCCACCCGCAAAGGCCGCGTGGGCCGGAATCAATACACCAAGGACCCCCCCCCCGGTTCCTCCCCTGCGCGCAGCCCCTCCGAAGAACCGCATCTCAACGGCACGGCGCACACGAACGGCGGAGCCTCCCTCGACGGGAATTACAATAACGGACTGGGGGCGGGCGTGGGAAAACCCAGCAAACCGCGCCACATGAACCCGAACCGCACGAGCATGAACGACATGAAGCGGCGCGTGGCCGGGATACTGGAGTTCATCTCGCACACACAGGTCGAGATGGCAGGGGTGGACCCCTCCACCACGGCCGGCACGACCAAGACGCCGAGTAAAGACAGCAGTGTTGACACCACGCCTGATGGCAATGGGACATTTCGCGTCGTTAACGGGCGGGCGCACAGCGGATACGGCAACGGCAACGGGATCGGCAACGGGAACGGGGATGGGGAGGGGGGGAAGGGGGTGGATATGGCGAAAGCGGCCGAGGCGCTGAGGGATGTGGATGCGGATGCTGTGGACGAGGAGGCGTTTCGGCTTCTGGGCAGTGTGCAGATGATGGAGGTACTCACGCGGAGGCTGATGCGCTGGCAGGGGGAGTATGGGAAGTATGGTGAGAAATAGTGGGGGGGTTTTTTTTTTTTTGGTCGTAAGCAGCGGGCCTATGTGGGGCTGGGAGCGAGGTTTGAGTGGTTTTTTCGCTGGAGTCTTCAATACGATCGCAACGAAAAGAGAGAGAGAGAGAGGTAGCGTGGCGTTCAGGCAGTGGTCTCATCAAGAGGTGATCACGGGGGTTCCTCGTACTGGGGCGTTTGCTGCCTCGTTTGCGGAGCAACGAAAAAGAATAGATCGTTTTCGAATGGACAATGGATGCTGATGTAGTCAGTGTATGAATCCGGGTGTGCAATCGAGAGTTGAAACGATGGATTCGAGGACTCATTCGTATCCCAGAAAGGCTTTCTATAGCTCACCCGCTCGACTGGCTAACGAGCTGCGCGACGCCATCCGTATGCTGATTACGGTATTTCACAAACCGCTGTTCCCCCCTATGTTCACAAGAACCCCTTACTATCACTCAACATCCTCCGTACCCCCTCCCCGCTCTCGCTCCCCCTCGCAGCATGCCCCCTCACACTACCACCCCACTCGCTCCCGCTCCCCCTGGTTACAGCGCCCCGTTCCATCCTCAATCCCTTCCAGCCCTCCAACTCCCTTTCAAGCCTCAGCCCCTTCTCCCTCTCCTCTCTCAGATCCCTCTCGGCTCGCCGGGCAGCGAGCTGGGATCGTGCTTCCTCGGCTTGCAATTCATCGATGGTGGAGAGGAGGCGTTCGACCTTGTCGCGGCCCTTGGCGACGTCGTCGGCGAGTTGCTGCGCGCTCTTGTCGCGGCGGGCGAGTTGCGTTTGGAGGTCGCGGACTGTGCGGTCGACGTTTCGGACGGAGCGGAGGGAGGTGGCGTGTTGGGCTTCTTGCGATTCGAGTTGGTGCTCGAGCTGGTGATTGCTGTCAGTGTTTTGCTCAAGAGACCTGGGAATTTGGGGGGACTTACCTCCTGCACTCTCCCGTTCAGGAAGCGCACGTCTTGACTGGCACTCGAGTATCCCTTGGTCTCGAGACCCACCACACGACCTTGTAAGTCCTTGACGGCCTTCTCCAATGCTGCTTTCTCTTTGTGTAGATTGACATTGGTTTCCCTCTCGGCCACAATGTCTTTCTGCATCTCCGTCGTCAAAGCGTCCGCCTTGCGCATTTTGCCCACAGCAGCTACGGCAACGTCTTCTTTCTGTGCAAGCTGAGACTTCAGTTCGAGGAGCTCCCGATCCATCCCGGCTGCGTTGCGCATAGATGGACTTTCACCTCGAGCAAGATCTTCGAGGCGATCACCAGCTTCGCTCAGTCGGGCCTCAAGACCACGTTTCTCCTTTTGCAGCGCGTCTCTTTCGGATGAAACATCGTCCATCGAGGTGCGCAGGTTGCGTACTTGCGACAGTAGAGACACAATCTTGCCTTGTGCATCATTATGAGCATTGACAGCTTCCTCTCGGGACGAAGATAGATCCTGCAAAGTCATCTCCAGTCTGGACTTTTCTTTCGCCCATGTCGAGCTGTTGAGGACTTCATCGTCCCATTTGGACCTTAATTCCTCCAGCTCGTCGCGTACGCGGCTATTCTCCGATCGAGCATGGATGACTTTCTCTCGCTCAATCTCAAGCTCGTTGGTGAGGGTAGAAAATTCGTTTTGGTACTTTCGGCGAGTCTGCTCCATGGATGTTTCCTTATCTTCGACATCTATGGCACGCTGGCTCCGGTAGTCCTCCAGCTCATGTTGAAGTCTTTTCTTGGCCTGAAGAGCTCCATCGAAGTCTGCAGCCAGGTCCTCAACTTTCTCTTCGAAGGCCTGATTCTGCCGTTGTAGATCTTCGACCAGCGTGTCCATCTGCTTTCGCTCTGCCATCACAGACGCGTACGTGTCTTCACTCTCTTTAGCTTGTGATTTAGCTGATTGTTCCGCTCGAGACGCTTTCAGGACGGCAATCTCGGCTTGGTCTAGTTTACTGAAATATTCATCGGCTCGGCGTTTGTAGAGGCTGAGACTTGACGTCAAGTCCCCAACCCTGGAAGTTTCGGCATCAAGTCTGATTTGCAAGTCGGAGAAATCTTGTAACAGCTGGGCCCGGCCCGCACTTTCGTGTTCATTGATAGCGGATACCTCTTTAAGTTCGGATTTTGCGTCTCGCAGCTCTACCTCAAGCGAAGCCCGATTGTGTTTAATATTATCGAATTGGGATTTCGCCTCAGCCAGATCAGCTACAGTGCTGTTGTAAGTTTGAAGTAGCGACTTCCGCGAGTCTTCCTGAGAGTTGATGAGATCATACAGCTCCTCGTGGGACTTGGCTTGAACATCTCGCAATGACAGCTCTCCAGCGCGTAAAGTCCTCTCAAGCGTAGAAACTTTCTTAGCAGAATCGTCAAGCTTGTCGTGCAGACGGCCGTTCTCCCTTTCCAGCTTCTGCACGCGCCTCACGGAAGGGGTTTCATCCTGCCATGAGTCTCTCACAGGCGACATACGCCCAAGCTGGCTTTGCAGATGACGATTTTGCATCTCAGTCATCTGCAATTGGGTCTGCACTTGCTCAAGCTCGGCTGCAAGATCCATACGTTTGTTGTAGGCTAATGTATCAACAGTTCGATCCGAACGCCCGGAATCATCAGTTGCGCTGCTGTGGTTGTGACGACGATCTGGAGTCGACGTATTGGAGTAGGGTTTCATCATGTCAGAGGATTTTCGTAGATGCTTGGGCGATTTCCTGGATGGCAGGGTATTTTGAGTGTTCTGGTTCAACTCTTCAAGAAGCTGGCGTTTCGATGTCGAGTGACGAGCATCCATATCGGAGACGTCGATATCGTGTCGACGCCGCAGTTCCTGGATCTGACTCTCAGCACGGGTCCACTTTTCACTAGTCACTCTCAGAGCTTGCTGGCTTGCTTCAAGTTGGCTCGCGAGATCGGTGTATTTGGGCAGGCGAGGGGCGACACTTTCCCAAGATGGGCTGGGCTCCTTGGATTCTGGGTCGAAGACTTTATGCAATAGTCTTACCTGCCGACGAGACTCCTGAATCTCATCATTAGTACTGTCTAAAATTACTTGCATCTTCTTCGTGTTCGCTTGAGCTTTTGCGCGAAGCTGCCTCTCCGACTCGAGATTTCGCGTGACTTCAGCTAGCTGAATATTCACGGCAGAGGATGTTTTCTCAGCGTTCCGACTTGTCTTATGTTCTCGCTCAACTTCATGATTGAGATCTTCAAGGCTGAGCGCAAGCTTTTCTTTTCGTTTTTCAAGAGACCTGATTGAAAGCTGCGCATCATTGTATTGAAGACGAAGCCTCTGATTCTCTTCATCAATTTTAGTCTTTTCGGATTGAAGCTGTGCCATTCTTGATCTCTGACTGTCACCTGCTCTCGAATTCGATCTAGCAATATCAAGATTCTTTTGCTGGACTTTGTTCAACAACGCGCGGTTATCATTCTCCGAGGCTGCCAATCGGCCTCTGATCGTGACAAGTTCTCTTTCGAGGCGCTCTTTGTATTGATCGTGCTGGAGGCGGAAATTGTCGGAGTCAGCGATCGTCTTTGTAAGAGACTGGACCTCGTTAGCCAGACGCTGTCGGTCAGCCTCAATATCGTCAAGCTGTTCTTGTGTGCTGTCGAGTTCTCTCTTCAAGACGGTCTGCCGTTCATTTGCTTGACGCGATATGCTTCTCTCCATTGCAGCTTCGGCCTCCAATCGTGAAGATTCTGCCTTTGTGAAGCGTTCACGTAGTTGTTTGAGTTCGGTTTGTAATTCTTTGCGGCCTGTCTCAGCGATGGCCCGGGCCTCCACTGCACGGCGGAGGGTGTCCTGTTGCAAATAGAGCTCTTTCTCGATAGTGATCTTTGCTTCGTTTAGGTCTTTGTACTCCTCTCTCAAAGCAGTCATCTCGTGGTCACTAAGCATCTGTACATCGTCGCGTGACTGTCTTTCCCGGCTCAGCTCTGCTTGAACTTGGTAGAGCTCAGACTTCAGGTCTTCTATTTGGCTCTGAAGCATCTTGCGGCTGTTACCAGCTTGTACGTCCTCGGATAATTTTGCATCCAGAATCTTCTTGGTGTCTGCGGCTTCCCGTTCCAGCTGCGCTTTTTGAGACTTGGTCGTAGTCACTTCTGCTTGAATCTCCCGAAGCCGTGTCTGCAAGCCGTCAAGGCGAGATACAAAGTTGGCCTTCTCAGTCTCTAATGCCTTGTGTTCGGAGTCGTATCTTTTCTGATCAGCTTTCAGAATGGCAATTTCACTTTCTTTGCGTCTCATAAGATCTTCGTAGCCCGTAGATGTTGATGAGAGTTCTTGCAGCTGCTGCCTGGTCTGTCGATTTTCGTCAAGAAGATCCTTGACCTGTTTCCGTGAAAGGTGCAGGTCTTTGGTGGTTGCAGCCAGTTTCATGTCCAGGTCCTGGTCAGTCTTGAGAAGCTTGCTCTCCATGTCTGACACTTTCCGTTCTTGCAAATGCAACTGACTCTGTAGCATTTTATTGTCCCGCATCAAGCCTTCATGTGCGGCGTCCTTTTCAGATCTGGACCGTTCGTTCTCTCTAATGCGATCCTCCAAGTCAGAAATGTGGTCTAACGATTCGTTTTTGTCCGCCTCCAGTCGCTCGATGATTAGGCCGGCTTTCTCTACCTGGCCACGATATTTATCAGCTTGCTCCTCGGCGTTCTTTTTGGCGTCAATAAGATCATCCAGTTGATTCTCGAGGTTTTCTTGGTCCTCAATTGCCCCGGAAAGCTTCTCGGTCAATTCTGCTTCTCGCTGTTGTAGTCGTTTAAATATCTCTTCCTTATCAAGAGCTAGAGATCGTTCGCTTTCAAGAGTTTGCTGGATACGTTGAATTTCGGAGTCGGCACGTCTTCTATCTTCCTCACTGCGAAGCCGGTCGGAGTTCTCTTGTTGCATCCTTTGCTCCAATTTCTGGATCATGTCATCACGTTTCTTGACCTCAGCAGCAGTGCGAGTTGCTCCCAGCAACGGCTTCATTCGCACGAAAAGTCTCCACCATGGATTGTTGCACAGATCCAGGTAAACGGCAAAGTTTCGCTGTATTATCCTTGTCGCTTCAGCTCTGTAGAGTCGCTTGTGTGCAATCCTTCGCTGTGTAAAGCCTCGTGCTACAGATTGGAATTGCGACATGATGTCTCGAATCAGTCCGTCACGTTGCTCTTCAAGATCTGCGAGCACGCCCGCTCTGAAGAATACTTTGGTCAAACCAACACGATATATGGATTTGTCCAGGGCCAATTTCTCCAACATAATTTGGGCAGCTGTTTGGCCTTCAAGGTAGCCTTGCGGCATATTACGGCAGAGAACTTCGTATCGCTGACGAAATTCGGAAAATGGTAGCCGATTGGGAAATCCAGTTCGTGCAATTCTGATACCTTCCAGTACACCATTGCATCGGAGTTGATCCAGAACAAGTGGCGGACTGAATTGCTTTGGTCGTTTCTTATGATTAGGTAGAATGCAACGCACAAAGTGAGGATGTGTCGAATGAAGCTGTGCCATCAAACTCGAAAGCTGCTCTTTGTGTCGCTGTGCTACTGTCCTGAACAGACCTTTCTTCACTCGGCTCCTCGTCGCTCCAGCTTCCTCATCAGGATCGGCGCAATCTGCAAAGAGCATTGCAGTATGCTTATCCCTTGACGAGGCAAGTAGTCTCGTCACATTGTCGTTCATGGGGTCTTTGTTTTTCTCCAGCCAGCCGGCGGTAGAATACTCGACTTCAGCAGCATAGTGGGTCAAGATAAAGCCTTGGGCCAGACGTGATGGCCGGTATTTGGACGACTTGCGTTCCCATAATGAGTGCATCTTTTCCGTAAATGATTTGTCTGTAGCTTTCGGCATGACCGAATCTTCATCAAGACATGAAAATATACCGATAGGGTTAGGGAGCTCGATGAGGTCAATCGTAGGTTGAAGGTCTTTCCCGAAGTCTATGAACTTCCACTCAATCTGTTCCCTTGCGTATTCCTCTTGTTCCAGAACGAACATGTGGTGGTTGAAGAATTGCTGCAGCTTTTCGTTGGTATAGTTGATGCACAGCTGCTCAAAGCTGTTTTCCTCAAAGATCTCGAAACCAGCAATGTCCAGGACTCCAATGAATGAAGAATCTTCAAGACCCATACCTGTGCGATCGAGCTGACGATTTATCCGTGAAACAAGGTCGCCAAAGGCCCGTTCGTAGATTCCTTTTGACAAAGCGTCAAGCGAAGAACGTACTTGCTCTGGGGTTTGCACCTTCTCAACCCATTCCCTACCCGCTTTCACTTTCGGATGTAGTAAACCTTGTATGAACTGCTCAGAGTCTATCCCAAGAAGGCGACACGCTTTCTGAGCTTGGCCATAGGCACCTGCGGTGAGGCTAGCTTGATCCGCTCGCTGGCTCTCTTTCATGACTGTCACGTTGCCGAGAAGAAGCACTGCAGCAATAGTACGTAGTATAGATGTCTGCTCCTTCTCAGAGAAACCCATCACATGGAACGCCTCGAGTAAGGCATGCCATTCGACGTTGTCAGAAATCCCAGCAATTACGTCGTTACCATCTCTTGTGTAGACAAAGTCTTCCACGCCAAACCCTGAAATCAAGAGTTCTTCTTTCAATCTGTGGTCGGCACCCCTGAGCATCTGGTAGAAGACGTGGTAATTTCTCTCGCCGGAGTTCAGCTTCACCACACGGGATTTCTCCAATAAATACCAGTCAATAAACGCGCCGGCGATCTGACCAGCACGGGTGAACTCGATGCGAATGAATTTGCCGAATCGCGATGAATTGTTGTTGCGTACGGTCTGGGCATTCCCAAAAGCTTCAAGAATCGGATTAGCCCTGAGGATTTGCTGTGACAGGTTGGCAAATTGTCGTCCACCGGATTTGGGGTTCGGCGTGTCGGAAGCAGCGACAGCAGCAAGGTACTGTATGACTTTCTTCGTATTCTCGGTCTTTCCTGCGCCGGACTCTCCCCTGAAGAGGATTTCAGATCGGCTTTGTCTTGAAGGTAGGGAAAACGTACGTTACCAGAATACTCTGATTTTCGCCCTCCTCTACCAAGTTTCGAAACGCACCATCTGCCATTGCGTATATGTGGGGCTTGGTGTCTTCCCGACTTCGCCCTTTGTACATCTTCATGTATTCATTGGTGTAGATAGGAAGAGGACAGTAAGGATTTACTGTGACCAAGAACAAGCCGGAGTAGGTCTGAAAAGAGTCAGCTTGAATCAATTAAGCACAACGCATGCAAAGACATACATATATTAAGTCCGCCTGGTACCTCATGTGCAGGTTATGAACTACAGAGGCTTCATTCAGATGGGTGAGCTCTGCCATATCGCCTGCCTTGTCGAATTTGGCAGGGTTAACTTTATCGACGCTGTCAGAGTCAACCTCTCGTTGCTATACAGCTGTCAGCTGATGCGACTGCTTGATCAGAATCGTTTCCTCTTACAGTTCCATTATCGCATTGCACCAGCAAACGACTATCGTCGAGCTCCTCCACGACCCAGCCTCTTACGAATGCCAATTGTTGGTCCCGGAGCCATACATAACGCTTGCCGGAGAAGTCATTCTCTCCCTCAATCCCTCCAACTCCATCGCTCGATCTTTGCAGTTCTTCCGATTTGATGAATTGCGGTGCAAAAGTGTTGGAGGACTGTTGAGAAGCTTTGCTGGAGTTCGATCTTGGTCGTGTAGGTTGCAAAGGTACAATGCGTGATCCGCTCATTGGCGAGAACGAATGGCCGCGAGAGTGTCCGGGGTTCGATGCGCTCGGTGGGGATGTCAAGACGGCGGATCTCGGTCGATCCTGAGACATGTTTGGATTAGGAGAGGGCAAAGGAGAGCCTCGGTCAAAGGGATTGCTGCGCCATCTGTCACCACCAGCGATTGTACTTGACATGGCTCTCTAGAGGTATGCAAGCTCTATGCAATGGTATCAACGCACATCATTCACACCAAGTCTTCAAAATGTAGACCATCTGTCGTAGAGAAGAGCGTGTGAAAAGACTGTCAAAGGGCATTGTTAGCTAGACGAAAGTATGCGACAGCAGGAGGAGAGAGTAAGGAGTAAACCGACAGCACTGCGTGATGCCATTGAAGCTTCTCGCTTTTGGAATCGAGATGTAAACAATGCCGGGATCATGGCGGGAACTTGTCCACTTAAAGACTAGCGTGATCCAGGCGTAGAGGTCTCCTTCACCATCATTTCCAGTCCTACCTCTCTACCCTAAGCATCTTCACGTCAAGGACTTATTCGCTGCATACCTTGTACTGGTATAGCTACAGTCAAAAGGGACCCTCTATTCAGCCGGCGATCAGTGATTATCTCCTTGCGCCTCGAGCGATCTATCTACTCCCTTCCTTTGTCTCTCTATGTGATGCTGTGTAGAAATCTCTTGGGCACAATGAAAACTCTATCAGCATCGGCGGATAGATAGTGCGCTTTCGTCTTGCTACTCTCTTTGGGCAGACGACAATACTCTTTGAGAGCTCTGCGCCATGTCCAACTATCCTCCGCCTCCTACGTTTGGCACACCTTATAACCCAAATCCATCCTTGCCGCCCAACCATGGGGGCAGGTATACGGGAGGGCCTTCATATCCATACATGCAACCGCATCAGCATGCATACATGCAAACACAGGGTCAGGGTCAGGGTCAAGGAAATGGCCTTCCTCCGGCGCAATACGCCAATGGGTTTGCTTACAACAGCAATGGGCATGGTCAGACACCCGTCTCATACATGAGTGGGATGGGTCAGCCTGCATTTGCCAATTTTCCTGGCCCAGCACAGCATCATGCATTACCTCCTCCAATGCTTCCACACACAATTATGCCGCCTTACGGGCGTCCACAATATCCTCCACCCCCTTCCCCTCAACCTGCAACAATCATAGAACCTCCTTTACCAAATCATAACGTTCTAGCTGAGGGAGCTAATCATCAGCCTACGACGACAGAGATAAGAGATAAAGAAACTTTGAGTCTGTCTACACCTCGTACACAGGATCTAGAAGACGGAGAGTTGAGTAACGGAAGTACAAGTCAGACAGAGAAAAGTAAGAAACACCCCTCCCACAATATTGCTCAACCGGTGCAAAGTGAGTTTTTTGGCAGCTTTTCCATCAGGTCAACCAGCTACGGCTATTCAGCTTGAGAATTTCAACCTCCACTCAAGTCTATCGGAAACTGAAAGGAAGCAAATGCTGACCTTGAGACCACTTTAGATGATTCAGCTCCAGCTGACAATCAAAAGATGGATATAACACCACTCGTTGAGTCAGTGCAACAGGGCCAACAAGGACACAAAGCGCCACGCTCTGAGCCTGCATCCTCGTCTGATCCTCGGCAATTGGCACATAACATTTTGCGTGAACTCCATTCGTACGGTATCGGATATCAGGACATATTACGTGAAGGTTATGATCCTGATATACTCCAACAGCTGTACTTTGAGGTTGGGCTTACAGAACACTCATCATCGATTAAACAGCAACAAATCCGAAGTGGCGATTTGCAGACCGAGCCTCCACACAAAGCTGCGGAACCTCGCACAAGTCTTACAACCGCTGGAATAGAAAATCATGCAGAGCCCAGCAGAAGAGTCCTAGATGTCCCAGCAGCTTCGAAAGCCTCTCCGAACGAAGGTCGAGCGCCTTCAATGCGACAATTTGACAATAGAGATATCAACGCGAAAGCTGCTCCCATATCGCCCAGAGTTGCCAGCAAAGAGATTGCCACGAGGACCTCGATCGCAAAACCTCCCCAATTGTCAACCAACAATTTCCAGGGAAAGCCTATGAACAAAGCTGGCGACACAAAGGCTGTCGACCGAAAAGAATACATCGCACGTATGCTAGCAGCCAAAGCTCGCAAACCCATGCCTAGTTCCACCGCAGCGTCAGTGACGTCCAAAGCGACTGCAGATAGTGTATCCGAATCAAGTTCCGCCCCAATATCACCAAAGCCTCCTGCTCCCACGAGCGAACCTACTGTGCTGCCGGAAACCCCCAGCTTTCCTGATACCTCGACATCCCAATCAAAAGATGATACAATTCTGCAAGCAAAAAGAAAGGCGCAGACGGACCTAGCACGCCAGAAGATAGAGGCCTTGAGGTTGAAGGCAACGCAACATAAAGCTCAGACTTCAAAACAAGTCGAGCCGATGACACGCAACCCACAACCCGCACTCGAGACTACCCCCCAGAATCCAGATACTCAAGAAGCACCTACTGAACACTCTATATCAGGACCTTCGCGCCAAGGATCATACTTCTCACCTGTAGCACAAACGTCAGCATTCAGTATTCCTGGCCTTTCCTTGTCTTCACAAACTTCAAACCCACCTCTACAATCTTCCAGCTTAGCTAAGCAGCACGATCAAGGAACTCTTCAAGTGGCATCCTATGTCAGCGATCCGAACGGTGCCAGACTTCCCGATCAGATATCCACTCTTGCTGAGCCAATAAAGCAGCCCGACGACTTTCCATCTGAGGAAATTGCATTGAATTGTGTCTCAGGCGAGGTGACAGGTCTTGGCCCCCGAAAGCGACAGAAAGCTGCCGACTTTATTGAAGCCCCATCAACCAGAGTCAAGAGGCTTTTGGGCCAAAGCGACGATCCAAGCGTTATTATCGACATCAGCGATGAAGAGGACGAAACATTAGACGAGGATCTTGATATTTTAATAGCCGCCGAGCAGGTCGTGGCACCGAGGCAACCCGAGACGAGCGAGTCTGAGGCCGGCAGGCAGAAGATGGTCAGGGACTTGCCTCCTCTGACTGATTTTCCACCACGGAGACGAGGAGCCCACAATGACTCCGCGACTACAACACCTCCTTTGGCTCAGACACCAGGCAAATCTCAGGAGCCAAAGGTTTTAAAGACCAAGGAAATGGAGATAGAGATCATGAAAAGAAAAATTGCCGAAATGGAGCAACAGCGTAGAAAGGCAAAAGACGCTGTAAGCCGTACACAAAGCCCAGGAACACTCAGGCAGGGTACACCACGGCAAGAATCAGGCAGACCCGTGACCGAGAACGACACCGTGTTGAACGCTGCAAAGGGTGCAGGTGAAACGAGCGATGTGTCTACCGAACAATTAGGGACACGGCAGGCCTCCATTGTCGAGACTGAGCACTGCGAGCCTGTGAGCAAGAGCCAATTACGGTCAAAGGAGGCGGTGCAGAATCTCAACACACTCACGACGGAAGCTGAAAAGTTAGGTGCCGAAGAAGCTCTAAACTCCGAAACAGGGGAAGTACAGCAAGAGCAAGAAAACAAGGATCTCGACATGAAGGATGCCGAGTCACTAAGCACTTCAGACCAAGGGGACACTTTGGACAATCCCGTGGACATGCCTCTGGTAGCTCAGCACCATGCAACCATGCGAGAAATAGAACCAAAGCCTTCGCGAGATGTCGGCAATGACCAAAATCAGCAAATGGAGAACTTTACATTGCCACAGGCTATAGATCAAGGTCCTCCGGTGGATGTGGGTCGGAGCATACCTGAATCGTCCGAAGAGCAAGTCTTTCTTAAAAATAAGCAATATCGGAAAGCAGAAATTGAAACCAATCTACCAAAGCTAGATGCCGAGCTTCAAAGAACCAAGGATAAGCTTCAATCACTAATGGTGGAGATAGGAGACTTAGAGGCTAAGGCTCAACAAGAAGAAAAGAGCAGGCAGATTCTCCTGGAGGAGCTCCTCCATTTGTCGCAAATTTCAGAGGCAGTACAACTTAATGCAGAATCAAATCCGGTGGTAACTGAGCCGACATCGTTAGAAGGTTCTGAAAACGTGCGGAGAGCTTGTCAGTGCATGGGTTACTTGCAACAATGTTGATTCTCGCTAATGAAGAGCAGTACCGACGTCACCAACACATCAAATGCGACATTATTCCAGCTCGCAGCATGATGATGAGGTTACCGCTAGCCCAGCGCTGGAAAGCTCAGTCTATGAGCAGTCAACCTCTGAGCATTCGATTTCTGAACGATCAATCCAAAGGGCTGATCTACCCTCATCAGGGCCACAACAGGATCAAGTGTCGGACCACGAATTCGAGGAGGATGTAATGGATATATCTCACAGCGATCTGGATGAAGGTGAAATATCAGAAAACAGTCCAAAGCCGCCCACCGAAGAAGATGGGGCCGAGTGCCAAGAAGAGGAGATGTACGAGCCGCCTCCCGACGTTGGATTGATTCAGCAAAACGAGCCATCTTTAAGTGCTACACGTACTCAGACAGACGCTTTGATAGAAGAGACCGGTGCTCAAGACTCGCTGAGCATTCATGCTAACGGTGGCGATGCTCCTAGTGGCACTGACAAGACTGGAGAGCTCGATCAAACTACTGGTATGCAGGACAACGGCCCTTCGTCGAGGCAAAGTCCATTGTTGGATTACGCGAACGACACGGACGATGATTATGAGCCTCCTGATGGTGAAAACGAGCCGCCTATGTCAAGAGACTTTGATGAAACAACAGAAGTGCGTGCGAATAGCCCTGTCATCGCTTTACCACTTGATGGCAAAACTCGAGGCATTAGCAGCAGCGTAAGCAGGGGAGCTGAAGGAGGCCAAGAAAAGTCTGGTCGTTCTTTTCCGGGGAACAGTGACTGACACGTTCCAGGGGACGGCACTGGAGATCAGTCGTCAAGATGGGCAATTTACCCCGTACGAGAGTCCCTTGAGGCAGTTCAAATCATATCGTTTCCATCCTGAGTACAACAAGGAAATCTCTACAGGTTTCCGATCGTTGACTTACAGCAACGCCATCAACTCCGCGACACCGATATGCCCTTTCGAGCTGGGGGGGGGTTGTAACGACCCCGCTTGCACAAACCAACACTTCAGGGATATGGGATTGAGTGGTGCGTTGATAAAGCTGGACAGCCCGACCCCTCTTCCCTTATATTACTGACCTTGCCCCCTTCCTTTACCCTCTCTTCACAGGATGTGTGCATCAGCTGACGTAGGATCTCTAACGCTAATAGATAACATCATCATTCGCGATATGGGAAACACTGAAGGCTCCACGCCTGAAGAGAAAGAAGCCTATGTGACCGGACTCAAACAACTCATTCTTGACCTTCGACATCGAAGGGTGAACGGTGTCAACGAGATCGCCGCAGAGATTACTGCTTATCGTGCCAAGTCCCTGGGGGACAGCTCAAGAGTGCTATCCTTGTAATTCACCAAGACGATCCACCCTTATCCTACCTGCAGGACTTGTAGAGACTTGGCTGCTACTTTGTCATCCAACACGCTCTACGTTAGAACTACGACCAACGGAGTTCGATCGCCGTGTTGTACACTTACTGCGGCCTCTGTTATGCTTCAAGACACACACGAACTCCAATTTCGATTCTTGCACATAATACTTTCGATTGTTGCACTTATCCCTGATTGTAAAAGGTTCGTTTTTTTTAAAGGGGAGCAGCATCATTTCGGTGTAGGCAAGCAAGCATTGCACATTGTCATGCTTTTTCATTACCAGCTCGCGCCATGATTGAAATAAGTTTGCCGAGGAAGAGATGTCATCACCGGGATTGATTCGATGGGCATGTCGGTGAGCTCGAGGAAGCATGAAGCATTGACCTATAACGCTCAAGCGGCATATGAAAGCGACGTTCCACGTGACGTGCCTGTGGTTATGGAAGAGCTTGGGGAAAGATTTGGGGTGGAGGCATTTGGGGATTCATGCCCGCTGTTGTTACATACCTGCACATAGCAATTAGGAATAATCCATAATTCAATCTGTAACACTTGATATCAACAAGCCCAACCCCCTCCAGACGGTGGGCCCTCCCTGGAAGATACACCTTCTGGACGTAAGGCAGGGTTTCTCTTTGTCTTGTGTATAGTGACACGCAGTAAGAATCCACCACTCCACTCGCAACCCAATGTCAAAATGGAACAGACAATGCACCAGCCAGCAATACTATCCCCCCGCCCAAAGGATTGCTCAAAAACCACCGCTCCTCGAATCCCCACTCTGAGCCTAATCAAAGCTAGAAGGCTGGGTGAGATTCAGTTCGAGTATCACGCTACACCCAGACTTTACCCCCTTCGCATCCCCCTACCGCGAACCCGAATACAACCCCACCTTTATCATGTTTTCCCCCCCTCCCCTTCCCCTTGACCCCCCCCTTCCCCTCAATTCCCCTCCCCCCTCCCCCATCATCCCCCAAACTCCCGATTAAATGCCCGTCCCAGCACGACCCTCCTGACCTCGCTCGTCCCCGCCCCAATCTCGTACAACTTCGCATCCCTCAGCAACCTTCCCGCGGGAACCTCGTTCATATACCCCATGCCCCCCATACACTGCACGGCGTCCAGCGCGCACTGGGTCGCTCGCTCCGCGGCGAAGAGGATGCACCCGGCGCAGTCTTTTGTGTCCAAATACACCGTGGGAGAGGTCGAGGAGGGGGAGGGGGGATTGGGGCCGGGGGTGTAGAGGGGGGACATGGGGGTGGAGTTGTCGAGGGAGGAGGCGACGGCGTAGGTGTAGGAGGAGGATGCGCGGAGGGAGGTGTAGATGTCTGCGAGCTTGGCTTGGAGGAGTTGGTTGTGTGCTATTGGAGTGGAGAATTGGGTGCGCGTGTGGGTGTAGGGGAGGATTAGGGAGAGCGCGGCGGACATGATGCTAGAGGAGAAAGAGGGGCGTAAGTTGGGTGTTTTGAATTTTTCAGGCGGTGTAGGGAGGAGGGGGGTTTTGTTACCCGATGGGGCCGGCGCTCAGGACAAGGCGCTCTATGTCCAGGCCTTCCATCAGGACTCTCACGCCGCTGTTTAAGGCGCCGAGCATGTTCTCCTCAGGGACAAAGACATCTTCGAAGACGAGCTCCCCGGTGTTGGAACCGCGCATGCCCAGCTTATCTAGCTTGCGAGCGCAGGAGAAACCGTGGGTGGCGCTGTCGACGATGAAGGCTGTGATGCCTTTGGATCCTTTATCTGGTTCGGTTTTGGCGTACACGATGATGTAGTCGGCTCCTGGGCCCTGTCCACACATCATTCCTATTAGGACATTTCTCGGTCTCTTCGATAGATACCATGGGGCTGTAGGCATACGTTCGTAATCCACATCTTTGTCCCGTTAAGCACCCAACCCCCCTTCCTCTTAGTAGCTTGTGTCTTCATGCTAACGACATCGCTACCGGCGGAGTGCTCGGACATAGCCAATGCGCCTATCTTTTCGCCAGATATCAGACCAGGGAGGAAGCGGGCTTTTTGGTCGTCGCTACCGTTCAGGCATAGTTGGTTAATGCAGAGTTGGCTGTGAGCAGCGTAGGAGAGGCCAATACTGCCTTTCTGAACGTGTTAGCAACGGAGGGGTATATGAGGTGTGGTTCAGGGGTGGACAGGGTTCGAACCTGAAGCTTTGCTGATTTCTTCCATGACAATGCAGTGGGCTTGATAGCCCATTGCTAGACCGCCGTATTGTTCTTCTGCTGTAATACCCAGCAGTCTGAAGGAGGCTCAGCTTCTCTTTCGTCTAGTGAGGATTGTGAAGGATTACCCAGCCTCCCCAAACTTCCTCCACATGTGAGCCGGAAAGTCATTCTCGCGGTCGGTTTTTGCAGCAACTTCTTCTGGGATCTCTCTTCCTAGACACCTTCTCAAAACACAGGTCCAAAAATTTCATATTTGAGGGCCTCACTGGTGAATTCTTGCACCCTTTCTCGCAGCTCTGTCAGATCCTCCCAAGAGGGAGGTACAAAGCCTTTTGGGTGTTTACTCGATGCAGCACGCCTAATAGTCAATTGGGCTGTGCGTGGGCGTATACAGACACTCTGACGCGCTGATCTTGTGAGCAGTCGTGCAAACCAGGGAGTCGACATTGTGGAAGATGCCCATCTAACAAGATAGGCATCATTGTTATGCTGTGGGGTTAAAGGGTGGTCGGTCTCGATGTTTTCTTATGTCGAAGCGGCTACCGTCGGCGTCGAGTCTCACCATCTCCGCCTCTGAACAAGCACAATAGGGTTCAAGTAGGAACTTGGAGAAGAAAGGTTACTAGCAATGGAGATATATTGTCTTCATGCTCATATGTAAAGAAGCAACCTCCAAGTTATCCGTCGTTCAACATACCCGAATGGCCACTCCCGATCAAGTCCTGATACTCCTTGAGACCGGGGGTATCATCAAAGACGCATGCAAACCCGCAAAACCGCCCTCCCAGAATTCCCACGTAGTCATGATCGTCATATCCTCGACGGCCCGAAGGACCATTATAGACGCCCCTGTCAGCTCCAACAATGACCCAACAGCCTTGCATCGTCCGGCGTCCTGTGCTCTCCTGGACGTAGAACATTTCGTCTCGTTGACACTTGAAAGTGGGAATGTGGAATAGGTGGTCAAAGCGTATCACTTCCAAAGACCATACGCTCCTTCGCAGAACTTCCACAGCTTGACAGTCCCGTCTTCGCTCCCACTTGCGCATATCTTGCCATCGGGACTAAAACCCAGACTCCAAATCGGCCCATGATGTCCCTTCCACACATCCAATTCCTTACCTCCATCTTTCTCATCGTAGTCTAGATCCCACACCCTAGCCCACGTATCCCCACTACCTCCAGTCACAAATTTGCGCTCTCCTTCATGAACGGCCACAGACACGACATCAGCAGGCAGCTTGACGGATTTAAGTAGTTGGCCTGGCGTGCGGCCGTCAAAGAAGTATGCCGTTTTCCCAGCTGCCACCGCAAGAGTAGATGCAGTGTTGCTGAGCTCACAGCTTCCAATAGGTCCATCCAGGGCGACTGTCGCGATTGGCGCCCTCGCCCGGATATCGAACCACCGCACGTGCTTATCTTCTGAGGCTGTCGTCAACACATTGAGGTCGGAACCCCAGATCACGCTCTTGACTGATCCTTTGTGGACGCCTGCGCCAATTTCATGGCCAAGAGGAGTGACGGCGTTGCCGTTTTGGAGATTGAATGTTGGACTGTTCGGGGAGGAATTGTTGCTGTTTGTAGGGCTGGACCGCGTGAGATCATGTATCATGAGTTTCTTGTCGAAGGCACCTGTGGCGAGGACTCGGGGGCGCGGTTGGGGAGGGAAGGCAACCGCGCGGACAATGTGGGCGTGTTGAAGGGTGTGTAGGCATTCGCCTGTGAGGGTGTCCCAGACTTTGCTGTAGGGGATCAGACATGAGCTGGGATTGCTGCTTAGCTTTGGAGCGAGTAGCTTACGCAGAGAAGTCTGCTGAGGCGGTCGCTGCTAAGCTCGCATCGCTGGAGAGACGGGCTTGCCAACAGGCGCCTTTGTGGCCGATGAATGTTCCAATCCTTTCAGGTGTCAGCCTTTCTCATTCCACCATATTTTTCTTAGCTACAGAGACTCACCAGTCACCAGTCACGCCGTCTCTTAGCATAGGGTGATTATCTGCCAACTTTCAGCAATCTTCTTTTGACATTCCACAGCATTGCATGCGCACCCTTGCATGCAGATATGAGATAGTATTGGTTGGTGTGATTATCATCGACAACGTCGGAGAAGCTCAGGTGGGTAACAGGTCGAGAGTGTCCATGACAGGTCAAGGGAACAGCCTTGGCAGCTTCTAATCGCGAGGTCAGCAACTGTTCGGCTGAAGGAGGATTTCTCGAGACCAAATCCTGGAGCTTTTACTTGGTTTGGGTGAGGGCTGGGGTATCGGAGAGTCGGATAGAGGAAAGGCTAAGGGCTCACCAGAGGCCATTATGTATGTAAAATGAAGTTAAGCGGAGAATGTAAAGAGATGATCCGAATGGAAGTGGTTTGACAAAGGGTTGATCAAGGCAAGTATTGGTATTAGTTAGTCAGGTGTTTATAATATGGAAGTACAGAGACTTCTGCGACGTGAAGTTTTTGCTTTAGCAAACGAACGGAGTATCAGCTGACTCGTCGCTGGGGAAATGTAGGTAGACGACAATGATCTTCGTTGGTCTCGTTATATAGGCTACTCGGGCAGCGTATCCAAGGATGTGAATGAGCGTCCTAGTCTCCACGTGATTCAAACGCAGCGGGGCTGCAAGAAGGGAAAGGGGAGGGGGTTGGAAAGAGAGAGAGGGGAGGAGGAAGAGCTGAAGGAAAAGGAAGTGGAAGTGGAAAGAATGCAGCATGATGAAAGCATGCCAAGAGCCTAAATATTTCTAGGCTGGGAATTTAGACTTCCAGTCGCGGCAAACGCCGCATGAAGATTTGGGGGACAGAGCCAATTTTCGACGACAGCTCTCCCTCCCCTCATCTATAACTGAGACTGTATCTTCTCGTCTTGAAGATAAGACGTAAATGCGGTGGTAATATTGTTCCATTATCTCCATCTTCTCATGTATGCTGTTCAGTCCTCCGTTCAGGACCCTGGCTGGCTTGAGCAACTCCCTATTTTCCAGAAGCCTTTTTCGAGATGCATCCAACCACGGTAGACCAAGAAGATCCCTGCCTGGAGGCCTTGCATCTCCGTCCCTTTTGGAGCGGTAAGTGATAGACATAGTCCAATGTCCAGAGATCGAACCCATACCGCAGGCCCATGCTCTCCCTCCATATATTGGTCACCCTGATGATTAGATGCTTCGATTCGCCCCAGTGAGAGATACGCGCCCCATCGACTCCTTGGAACGGGAACTGTTAATCATAGATCGGTGTACAGTCATGAGCATTCGCGAGCTCGCACTCTCTTGAAACCGGTGTGAAGCCTGATGCTTTGACGTCCGGAATGGCCCGTACTGTACTGCTACCCTGCTGTCTTGTTCATGTATGCCGTACTCGCTTGCCCAGCGTGGAAGGATATACTGTGTAATCCTTGCGTTGTAATGCTCATCGGGGTGCCATCCTTGTGGTCTCGCGTCGAGTACAGTGATACGATATCCGTAGCACTTTACTATGGCAGTCCAGTTCTGTTGCATCGAGCCGCTTTTCCGCATGTGTCTTGGTGTTTCGCACTGGTGCATTAAATCGATGTTTGGCAGTCTGAGACCTTGTCTTCAAGCATGTCAATTCGAGCCCCCCAATCCCAAGCCAGGATTATATAGCCAGCTGTATTAGACACGCGGTGAATAATGATAAGCTATTGGCATACGTTTTTGATCCTTTCATCTGACCAAGTACAGTCTTTTGCCATGCTTTTGCTTGAGTTCTAGGTCGTACATTCGCCCTCGCAAGTGTTGAAGTTTCGCACAATACTGATATCTCGTTTGCACCCCAAGATTGAAATGTGATTGAATTAGCTCCTTCCATCTTTGGCCATTAAGTTTGCTTAGAATCTGATGTTGCATGCATCATTATTCCATGGTGCTTCATATCCATTGGTTTTAATGGTCGTCCAATATAGCCAAGATCAAGATTGTTAAGATATAGTTAAGATAAGGCCAAGCCACTCATGGGGTACGGTATGGTCTGGTGGGTATGAGGAGCCCATTTACAGCGCTGGTCGAACTAGTGTGCCCTAGTACTCGCAAAAAGTCAGACATCACGGGGTACGCCCCATTCCTCCATAAGTCGAGAATCTAGGTTCGCTGAGTTATCACATGCTGAAACGCTCGGCTGGCTACCCCGAGAAGAGCTGTGCACCCTTGGCACTAGTTAAGTTTTGCCATTTTTTTGCTTGCATTTTGGGATGATTTCGATCCTTCTTTGCACTTTCCTAATATCATGTCGGCAAGGTGGCAGGTTCGAACGCCGCCATTGCCCCAGGCACGACGGGACACAGCCAAAGTACTCCGAATGAACGCAATACTCCTGCCTCTAGGTACTAAGGACAATACTAACAAACATGTTGCTCCTTTTTTCCCTTCTTTCTGAAAGTGGCAGTGGGAGCGAAGGATTGTCAACACATACAATACCACCACCTTCAAAAATCTAAAACTAACATTGAATCTACAGACTCCCCAATCTTGCACAGTCGATCTCGACTCGATCAATTCCCTAGGCTCGGCGAAAATCTTCCTACTACTTCAAATCTACCGGCTTGAAAGGCGGTGATCGCGAAGGACTTTCCTGGGTATACCGATACCCCATATTCTCTTGCCGGACGATGAGGTTGACATCCATGGCATCAGCACACACCGGCTTCCTCCCTCAACCTCCCGATTGGCATTCGGGAACGATCAAGAAATCGAATATGCCAGCACACTCGCCAAAGTAGAGCACAACATACAGTCTGGAAAAGACAAGAGGCAACAGAAAGCTATTTCACGCGTACTCAATAGAGAGGTTAACTTACCTCCAGACACCGTTGCTCCATCCAAGAGGGGATTCTCCGTAGAGACCCTTGTGAAGTGAGATGGCATCGGGGCACAAGAAAAGCCAAGAGGAGCCCTGTTGGAGCGTTCGTATGTCCCTCGAGGACTATACAGGGACGCGAGTGGGGAATCGCATCAACTTTTTGTGAACATGCAATGATTAGGCAGCTGGGCGACAGGCGCTTGGGAGCGGGAAAAGAGGGGGGAAAGTACAAGGCCGAGGAGTGTAGCTGGGAAAAGCTGGGGGAAACGGGCTCAGAAGGAGCAGAACAGGTGATACGGAGAAAAGGGGGAGAATACAGCAACAAAGAGGGATGATGTGAAGACGCCATCACTAGAGTAGCCGTGGGCGGAGAAATTGATGCAGAAAAGGATGGATGGATTGTAGGATGTCGCCAGTGGACAATACCGTATGTTGTTTTACGCATTCACTACGGTCCAATGTAAAAAGCTTAATATCATCTTTATGCTTTTCCCAGCTCCTGGACCAAGAACTTCATCCCCTCCGCCCTCACCTCCTCCGCCCCAGGCGCAGATTCCGGATACTTGGCCTTATCCCTAAGGCCATGCACCGCCCCATCAAGCGCGTGTAATTCCACCTTCACCCCCAACGCCTTCAGCTTCGCATAAGTATGCTTGCTCTCCTCAATCAGCACAAGCGGATCTTCCTTCCCATGCAACAAAACCGTCGGCGGATACTCAGACGTATACTGCGTCTGCAAAATCGCCTTCCTGAATTCCTCAGGAACAGCACCCTCTCTCTCCTCGAGGGGCAGCTTCCTCAGCTTATCGGCCAGACCGTGGTCCCCAACAATATAATCCACAAACTCACCCGTCTTCCACAACCAAGGGAACAACATCACCCTCCCGGTCTCGTCGCTAAGCCCACCCTCCGCAGTCCTACTAAGTGGCGATTCGCAAACCGGCTGGGTACTCTCTCGGGCTCGTGCCACAGCCTCTTCGTCGATCGGCATGGGCGTCAGTTGCTCCCCATCCCCTTTTGGGAAGAGCCAGTGGTGGTCCAGGAATTGACCCGCCATAGCGTATTCCATTAAAACGGCTTTGGGCTTGGGGACTGCGAAGAGAGCTGCGGCGCTCGCGGGGTAGCCACCGCCGGATGTGCCGGCCACAGCGATGCGGTGGGGGTCCAGCGAGACCCCGTCCGGGAGATGGGACTTGAAGTTGGGCGAGGTGATGAACTTGAAGAGAGCTTGCACATCGGAAATGATGTCGAAGCCTGTGGAGGGGAGAATAAAGCGGTGGTCGGCCGAGATGAAGAGATAGTTTTGTGAGATGGTACCGTCTGTGATGGGATTAGTGGCGTGGAAGGGATGGGGGAAGGGAAGGGGGAGTTGGAGAGAGTCACGTTTTAGCCAGTCTGAGAAGACTACGTCGTTGCGGCCGCTAGTGACGATGGCGCCGCCATGGAACCAAACTACTGCTGGGAGAGGTTTGTTTAACGCATTGTCGGGGGTGTAGAGGTCGAGCTTGATCTCGAGGGATCCAATGCGGGAATATGTGATAGTTTGCATCGTGATGGTGGATTCAATTTTGATGTAAAGAGAACAAGGTGAGATGCCAGAGCAGTAGGACTGCCTAAATGTATGTATAAAGGAGATCACGGTGACAACGGGTATACATTCAGACGGAAGGATCGCAATGCTTACGAAATCGTTCGGAATCCTAAGCGTCCGAAGGATCAGGAGTCATTTGGCCCTAGACATGATGGGTAGGGCAATTGCAGGGACTCGTAATGAAGCTATAGATTCTTTTTTCACTCCAGCCATATAGATCGTACACGGAAGGTGCAATAAGTGTCACGTGTCAAGCTAAGTGCGGAGTTTCCTATTCGGCAATGTCGATGTGGCTCGTGTGGCAAGTGTGGATGCATTACGTTGGCCAAGATGCACAGTCATGCAATAAACGCGGAGATATCGGACTTGGCAATGGGCAATGAGCAATGGCGACTGCAACACACGTTCGACACTATAAAAAGCACCTAGCAATCAAAGGTTGTACTGACTCAATTCACAGCTTCGCCCTTCACATTCACACATCTAATAACCCCCTTGATGTATTCCCTTGGCACTATCAGGCTGCTTGTTTACACGTTCGGCAACAGCTAAAAATCCAAGTATTCTGGTAGACGTACCTACCCGAGTGACTTCGGGTTTGACATGGGCGAGTACAAGCTATCAGCTTCTCTTGAGGGGCACGAAGACGATGTACGTCGATCAGTTTACTACGAATGAAATCGCAATACTCATCAGTCCATACAGGTCCGTGGTGTTGTCTTCCCTGATCCGTCCTTCGTTCTCTCCGCCTCCCGCGATGCCACCGTTCGCCTCTGGAAACTTCTGTCCCAGAACCCTCCGAAGTACGACTGTTCGATCTCATCCCACGGCTCCGCTTTCATTAATGCCATTACCTATCTCCCTCCGACCTCTGCATATTCCGAGGGTCTCATAATATCTGGAGGGAAGAATACAATAATAGAAGTACGGCAACCGGGAAAACAACCAGAAGAAAATGCGGAAGCGCTACTCCTGGGGCATGCTCACAATGTATGTGCCTTAGAAGTGTGTGCTGAGGGTGATTATGTGGTCAGTGGTAGCTGGGACGGGTCGGCGAGGATATGGAAGGTCGGAAAATGGGAATGCGATGCCATACTCGAGGACCATCAGGGCAGTGTGTGGACTGTGTTGGCCTACGATAGGAAAACGATCATTACTGGTGAGCGAAGATCTTGGATTTGGGCTCGGGCAGTTGCTGACAAGCACTATCAGGTTGCGCGGACAAGGTCATTCGGATCTTCGACACGAGAGGCAAATTATTTCGTGAGATCAAGGGCAGTACAGATGTAGTGAGAGCGCTATGCACAGTACCCTCGGGTCATCCTTCGGGAGCGGACTTCGCTTCGGCGGGCAATGACGCCGTGATACGGTTGTGGAAGATCGATGGAAAGCAGGTTGGGGAGCTCCACGGACACGAAAGCTTCATTTATTCACTGGCCAGCTTGCCAAGTGGCGAGCTTGTCAGTTCCGGGGAAGATCGAACAGTCCGGATATGGAGAGGCAGCGAGTGTGTACAGACCATTACGCATCCTGCTATTTCGGTTTGGGGAGTAGCTACATGTTCAGAGAATGGAGACATTGTCAGCGGCGCTAGTGATCGGAAGACCCGAGTATTTACACGAGAAAAGGAACGACAAGCAGATCCTGAAACCACGAAAGCATTTGAAGACTCGGTCAAAGGGTCCTCAATACCTCAACAGCAAGTTGGCGACGTAAACAAAGAAAAGCTACCGGGCCCAGAATTCTTGCAACAGAAGTCGGGGACAAAAGAAGGGCAAGTGGTCATGATACAGGAGCCTGACGGCAGTGTCAGTGCTCATCAGTGGTCTCAAGGCTCACAGTCATGGACGAGTGTAGGCACAGTGGTCGACGCAGTGGGCAGCAGTGGGAAAAAGACCAGCTACGGTGGCAAAGAATATGACTACGTCTTTGACGTCGACATAGCAGAGGGTGCGCCTCCCCTGAAGCTACCGTACAACCTCTCGCAGAATCCATACGAAGCAGCCACAAAGTTCATCCAGGACAATGAACTCCCAATGACCTACCTAGACCAAGTCGCAAACTTCATCACTACAAACACTCAAGGCGCCACCATCGGCCAACCTGCACAAAACGAGCCCGCAGGTGCAGACCCGTGGGGCAGCGGAAGATATGTACCAGGTTCCAACGCCTCTGAGCCTCCAGCATCGCAACCAGCACTGTCCCGCCCCAAAGTCCTCCCTCAAACAACCTACCTCGCCATCAAAACCGCCAACCTCCGCACCATCCTCAAGAAGATAGCAGACCTAAACGACCAGCTCATCGCCGAAGGCTCCCAAGATCTCTCCCTCCCCCCCGCCTCCCTAGCCACCCTCTCCGCCAGCGCCAAACCCCTCGAAACCTCCCTTTCGACCGCATCCACCGTCCCCGCCCTCACATCCACAATCCCAATAATCCACCAAATCCTAGCAACCTGGCCCCCCTCCCACCGCCTCCCAGCCCTCGACCTCCTCCGACTCCTCGCAGCCGCGACCCCAGCCCTCGCCGAATACCGCTCCCCGAGCAACGAGAACATAACCGCCATCCTAGCCGCCAGCGGCTTCGCCGACCCAGACCGCGAGAACAACGTCATGCTCAGCCTCCGCGCGTTCGGGAACCTGTTCGAAACGGCCGCGGGTCGCACCCTCGCGGACGCCGACTTCGACACCATCCACGCGCTCGTGAAACCCGCCCTCGGCAGCTCCAACAGAAACATCGCCATCGCCATCACGACCCTTTACGTCAACTACGCCGTCCTCTTCACTTCGCCCGCGCATGCCTCCCTCCCCTCGTCCGGCGACCGCGCTTTGCTCCTCCTGGACGATCTGACGGGATTGATCCAGGCGACGGTGGATAGCGAGGCCGTGTATAGGGGCTTGGTGGCCGTAGGGACGTTGTTGGGGACTGGGGAGGAAGCGCAGATGGCTGCGAGGGAGGTTTATGGTATCGAGGGGGTTTTGGGGGGGGCGGAGAAGAGGCTCAAGGAGCCTAGGATTAGGGGGGTCGTGGGGGAGATTAGGGGGATCCTTGGTGCGTAGTTGCGGTTGAGGAGGGTGTCGTTGATAGCGTGCGGTTGTGGGAGAGGTTGCCTAGCTTGCTGGGTAAGAGAGGAAAGCAGGAATAGACGAATGAGATAGATGTTCATGGGAGAGGATGTTAGCCTTGCACTACTCTTTGAGTTAGTTCCAGTGACTGTTTTTGCAGTGGCATGACAGGGGTCGGATGCGCGAATTACCATCATGCGTGCAGGCTACGGAGGTGGCAGTCGGATCCGCTGTTTCAGTCGCCATACCCATTTGCTGCGCAAGCTCATCATCCATCACGCAACGAGTATATAAGTCGGCGATACGCAGTCCCTTCCACCGAGGCTCGCTGCCACCTTTGTTCAGCCGAATGCTCTCCCTCTATCCCGCTCCTCATCAATACGTCCCGCCCTACTCAATCTCCTCGTCAGACAGACATCAGCCCTCGAGCCTCAACCTCTTTTCAGTCCTCTCCTCCTTTACCTGCCCGTCCCCTTCCAGCGCCCTCTCCCCGCCCCCTTCATTCTCCTTGTTCCCCTCATAAGTCTCCCAGTCCTCGTCTTCCCCGGAACCGTGATCAACCTCATCCCTTGTCCGCTTCCCAAGTCCAATCCCATGGAGACTTGAACGTAAACCTCGCTGCTTTTCATCTTCTTCCTCGAGATTGGCGGCAAAGCCGCTCTCGCCCACATCGTCGGCGTGGGTCTCCAGGTCTGATTCTGTAGCCAGCTCGTCGTGTTCGTCGTCGCCGTCGCCGTCGGCTTCCACGCCACTGCCTTGAGAGTGGAAGCGATAGGAGGCGGGATTGAGTATGGCGATTTTTGATGCGGTGAGGCTAGTTGATGAGAGGGGGGAGGAGGGAGGTTCGGCGGTGAGGGAAGTGGGTGACGTTACGCTGTCAGTGATTGAGGTGGAAGATCTGTGATTGAATTTGATGGCTTGAACGGACAGGGCGTGTATCTGCAGATTAGATGCCGTGTCTTTGCTTGACATTTTGGCAACCGGATCTTTGAAGGGGACCTGCGGGTTGGCCGCTGCTTCGATCTCTTCGTTCGAGTGTTCTTCGCTTGAAGTCACTACTTTTGCCTGGTTGAAAGTCTCGGGATCATAGCCGTCATCGTCTTCAGATTCTTTTCTAATGCTGTTCGAATTTTCGAGGACCCTCTTGACTGGGGGTTCCTTCGCTTCACCAGCTTCATCATTCAGCTCTTTCAATTTGGACTGGGAAGGACTGCATATGCTCAGAGGAGTCAGGTTGGCCAGACGATAGTCTAGGGGTCGATAATGTTCGACTGGGCTTGTGTGAGTCTTAGGAAAGCCGGGCAAGTCGTACTTTTCCAGCTGCTCTGCCAGTAGATTAACGTAGCGTTTCACGAGGGTGAGAATATGGAAATACCTTGGCTCCTGTAGAAGAATTGAAACTCAGCGATAGCACCTTCCCTTGCATCATACGGCGAGTATTCCACAACGTTCATGGAACCCGGCGCCCGAGTAGCTTTGTGCACAAATCTGGAATTTTGTTAACAGCTTGTTTGTGAGGCTTGCCTGTGTCTCTAACTCACCCTGCAGCATGCGTGACACCTGATTGCAAGCCTCCCATGTCCACTTCGTCAACGATTCCTTCTCGATGTCTTGAACGGTAGTTCCTATTATTCCACTTGGACCAGAGGACCACTCTACTGATCTTGACAACTATTTGTCCACATTTATTTTTCTCTTCTGGCAAGATCTCTTCACTTGTCCGAGTACCCTCCAATGATTCTGTTAGTAAGTCGTCGTCTTGCTCAGTTGTGTGTATGACCATTTTTTGGAAGGCGGTTTCAATAGCTCGATCTTTGAAGACCCAAACTACTTCCTTCATGGCTCCATCTTCGCATGAGACCCACCGGTTTTTGAAAGTGTGCTTGCCATCTGGCCATGCAAAATCCGAGTCATCTGGATCAAGGTAGAGGACAAGTTGTCGCTCAGGAACACGTCTACCGTCCAAGTAGAGCGTAGCTAAGAACGAGAACTTGGGTGGTGGAGGCTCATAAGGTGACAGCGAGCGAACAGGGGAAGAGCGGCTGTCCACATTTGGAGAGGTGTGCGCTTGAGATGCCTTGAAAGTAGTATCCTCAGAAGTTGATCGTCGATGAATCCGGCCAACGAGACTGGGATTCCTCTCTGAACGGGGATGTTGCAATACTTTCACCGAGAAAGGGCTTAGCTACTCGGCCAACTGATGCGGTTGGAATGCTTTGCTTACTGTCATTTTCCTTACCGAACACTCCCTGTCGGGCGTGTTCCTGTAGCATTTCATCCTCGAAAGATGGTGGTGAGGTATCATGATCCAAAAGATCATTCTCCGAATAGCTAAATGGAATTTGCGGTTGAACGGTAATCTGAAATGGTGCGTCTGTTGTTGACTTGACGTATGTGAAAACTTTTTGGCCATGGCGAAGGTAGCGAGTCCCCCACTCTGTAAGTGCATTTCCACTCGTATCGGTCACATGGACTGTTACACCAAGAAGTTGAGGCATTAGGCAGCACTTGTGAGAGACGGACACTGTACCCTTTAGCTGGAGACAGTAGTGAGTGAGTGCAAAGGGGGACTTGCCACCCAATACACGTGAAGCTGCTGAATAGAATTTCTGCTCTGCGATGAGGAGCAATTGCTTAGATAGCTTAGAGATTCGTCGATGTCACTACAGGCGTTTGCTGATGTAATAGGTCTTGCGGCAATGTTGATACATATGAGAAGCAATATACAAAGTGTTGGCTGAAAAAGGAATACGCGGGTCACACGACGACGTGCTGGAACTTCCAGGCAAATGTAGGAGTGTTGCAAAGTGGCACCAATCTCACGATACACTTCTAAACATGCCTTCATTTCTTCCAATCAGACCCAAACATTGTTCAATGTCGAATCTGGATGGTCAATCGAACACCTTTCGGCATACACCATCTTAGGATCCAGATCTAAAAAAGTGCATGTGTGACAGAACCCAATACTTTTCAGCATGAGTGTCGTTTTCTAGGTAGTCAGTCACTTCCATTCGAATACACGTAAACTCTTTATGCAGCATCGATCATGCATCTAACATCACCATAGCAAATAGTACAGCCACAACACGTAGCGAAGCACCTCACCTCGCACAGATGTGCATCGCATGCAAGCCTTGATACTTCTCCTATAAATTTCAAATGCGCCCTGGGGTATATTGCAAACACCTCATCCATAAATCCTCCGGAATGGTCCTCGAAATGTGCAAGTCCATGATCAAAGTCAGATGCCAACTTCTAGCGAGGAACGCCAATTTCATATCCCAGTAGTACCTCCGTATTCGTACCTTCCCATCCTCTGTTACCTGCTGTAGATATCAGGTACCTGCAACTTGGGTCCATATAGAGCTGCGAGACGACCCCTGTCCGATGCCCGGGAATGATGAGGAAAGGCACAGTAGCATGCTTGAAGATTTGTTGTTCTTGTAGATCGTACAAACGTAAGATATCGTAGGACGCGCTACCAAACGGTTAGTCAGCCTCCCTTCCACTTCTCTCGAGAACGTACCAGATCAGATGCCGTCCATTGGGCATTACGCGTACAGCACTCACGGCTCCACTATTATTCGGTAGCTTGAAGCTCCTCTCTGCACCTCGCAGGCCTTTTTGAAGGCTGTACTCGTCTACAGTACCATTGCGTCGCCCGGCGTAGACGGTATTCCCGTCTGGAGACCAGCATGCGTTCATGCACCATGGCGGTACATTCTTCGGCGTAATCTTGGCCACGGCTGCGCGCTGCCGTTTGTCCCATATTCTCAGGCTGCCATCTATAGATGCCGCCAAGAACGTAGAGTCTGAAGTTAGGATTGGTTCCGGGAGATCTGGCAACGCGGGTTCAGTGAGGTCGCCCACAGGAGGCAGATCGTCCGAGAGGGGTGGATTGTTGGACAGAGTTGAAGATGAAGTTGGGACATCCGATTCTCCAGAGGCTTGCTCCCTCGAGGTAAGCTGTGCTGCTCCCTGAGTACCTTGGTCCCCACTCACGATCGTGGTAGTGGAAGCTGTTCCGGCATCAGCCATTTGCAGATCACCCTCAGCGTCTCGGTTCTGGTTTGCGAGCTCTTGTTCCTGCTCTTGCTCACGAATGCCATTTGCAATCGCCCTTGAGAATTCGTCGTCCTCGTCGTCCCCAAAGTTGCCTCCCGAAGGTGCAGTCACTTCGGCGTTTTCGTTGTCCCCAAATAGAGAATCTGCGTCATTTCCACCAAACAAAGAGTCCGTTGGTGATGCCGCAGCCCCATTCAAAGTATTATCTGTCAGTTGGGTGTCCGTATTTGTACTGTAATCGTAACCATTCGTGAGATGCCCGTTTCTAGGTGGCTTGGTATCACCGTTGCTAGAGAAAGTAGTCTTAATATCTTGAGTCTCTTCAGAGACTTCTGGTACGGGTAAGGAAGATAAGGGTCGAGTCTCGAGCGCGGAGATCTGCCCTCCGCTACCTTCAAAGCTTCGAATGACTTTGCCGGTATTCAGGTCCCAATCCAGCACATTCTTATCCCAGCTCCCTGATAGCACAGACTTTTCATCCTGAGCCAGGCTCAATACTGAGACAGCAGATGTATGGCCTCGTAGACAAGTTATATGCTTGCCTTCGTCGTGGCGGATAGATTGCAGATTGATGCCTCCTGATTCGAGCCCAGACAATAGCCAGAGCGCCTCGCGCTCAACCGCCAGCGAATAAACTGATGAGATTGATTGGGAATCATCAGAAGGTTTCGCTGTCTCGAATCAGTCTAGGTAATCAAATCATTCGGGACAGAGTCTTCAACATACCGTTCGGGTCTTCGCTGTTCTCCCAATAGCTCATCAAGACTCCAGCCTTGGTCACGCTGTCAACAAATGGGTGCCGTTGTGCCACAGTCAACATAGACTTGCCATTGGCTGTTTCGATCCAATTGAACTTTCGAATGTATCCATCAGAACCTCCCGAAAAGACCCAGCGGAGGTCAGGTGTTGCGGTCACACAGTTGATGGATGTGCTGTGAGGCGCTGCTATTGTGGGAACTATGTCGTAGACAGAAGCTGACAAGACTTCGGCTCGCATCTTGGGCATCTCATATCCATTGACAGTCGTTGATTCTTCAGGAGGGGTTGCGGATGTGCGTGATACCGATGGATTTGGGTGAGAGGTTGGTGCTGAGGTCGGATGGCCAGCAGCAGCATTCAATTCTCCAGAAGAGCCAGAGGTATGAACCGAAGATGATTGGGATGCCCCGGGGGGTTTGATGTGCCCTTGATTCGGGGCATCTCCAAACGAATACTGGGAATCTTCTTGCTCTGCATCTTCATCCTCATTGTCTTCGTCATTGTCACCGTCATCGTCCCCGTCAGGTGCCCCTTCTCCTTCTCCATTCCCAACGTCCATCTCATCACGATCTTCCACTGTTCCATCCTGGTCCTCGTCCGAACTGCGACCGCTGTCTCGGTCAAAGTCATCTCCACCAAAAGATTGCATCTTTCTCCGTCGTTCAAGACCTCAACTCCTTTTTCGGGACGTCTATGGCGACGTCTATAAGGGGAGAAGATTCACAAAGCGGTCTTGGGTGAAAACATCAGGGTAAACCTCGGCCGATTGATTCACGCTTTACTTTCGCCAGGAACGGAACGTCTATAGTATGATTTGTATGTATCTTAGTGTGCCGCATCATGTTTGTCTGCTATCATGCACCTCACTTGTGATACGTAGGAGTGAGGAGCCGTGGGCTGATGGCTGATGAAGCCTGTGTCGTTCTCAAGATTCTCCCAGAGCGACCAGGAGAATGGTAAGTCCCAGCAGAAAGGTCTCGAGATGACCTCTTCGGCTGCTCACATCAATTGATCCTGTCTCCTTTGTGACTCGTCACTTTCTTGATCATCTCAGTCAATTGTAGCAGTTTGCTTCTTCCACAATCAATTTCTCGCAGCTAAGTGAGCAATTCCATAGTGCAATCACTTGAATCACTCAGCCAGCTTCTCCGCCAACATTTCACTCTCATCCCATTCTCTCCTTCCCTCAGCACAACTTCCTTCATTCTTCTTGCTCAATACAAACCCTACCATGGCGCCAGTGTCTCCGCCGCGGAAGGCACCAGCACCGGAGCCTTTCTCGACGAGTGCACAACCCGCTTCCAAGGACCCACCATGTCAGAAACTATTGGATTTCGACAGCCAGCCTGATGAAGACATGCCGGAGGATCGGAACGACTTCCCCAATGACATTGATAAGGAATTTGGTGGTGAAAATTCCAAGCACTGATTTTTTACTCGGTGTACCAACTTGACTGACAGGTTGCTTCAGGCAACGGAATGAGCATACAAATTGCGGACCCATACCCTGACTTCACTCCGGTGACCCATCGCAAATCTAAACTGAAAAATTCCAAGGACGGCCACATTCCCAATTACGCTTTCAATCTAGAGCCTCTAAAGCCTGGTCTTCGTTCGCAATTATCGGCTGTGCCAGGTATGCTTCTTGGGCCCACAGCTCACCTTTGCAAGGCAGATATTAATCCATTAATACAGAAACGGGATCCTCTCCAATCCAACCATATACGGAAACCAAACCCAAGCCCAAGAATCGGCAATTCCCTCAATCGACTAAGCTTCCGACTTCTGACAGCCTACAACCTGACCAACGTACGAAACAACGCGCTGTCTCGCGCAATGCCAGCGACAAACTGGCTCCAAGAAGCAAGCTGGCGGAATCTGCAAATCAAGATGCAAGTATGTAATCTCTAGAATGTTCGATGCTTGTCTCTTGGTCCCTCTTATGTGCTCGGAGGCTTTCGTGTAGGCTGGATCTTGCCGTTCTCTCTGGGTTGAAGCCTTTGCATTTTGCCTTTTGCATTCTGTCTCTCTTGTCATATTGCAAGCAGCTCTGGCACTGAGCCATTGCTGTCCTCACCACCCGCGTTGTATCATTCTGCTCTGAGCCTCCTGCTCGACGTCTGAATTCGTGTTTGACCTTCAGTACTGAATTGAGCCATCATTGCGTCAAAATCTGACAATGCGACAGTAGGTATGAACGACCACTTGAGCGAGCGCTTCGGTCGACGTAGTCCCGCGTGGGAACCTCCGACAGGGGAAGATCCCACGGAGCAAATGGTTATGAGCTTGAATCTCAGCATCCGTCGTTACGTCAAAACGGCTGAAGCTAAGGCGGATCCCGCTCATTGGACAGGGTTTCGGGAAATCCCTACATCTGCAGAAATTTTCGATGAAGGTCGCAAGCAGCATGAAGATGCGGTAGAAATCGACGAGAACATTGTAGCTGGACCTTATCCATCAAGGGAAGACTATCTACAACGACACTACCTACTGCTCAGAGAGGACGGGCTAGCACCTCTGCGGGATGTGATCTCAGAGGTACAAGTCTCTCCTTACATGATGGAGAAGGACTCCGAGAACAATGCTTATATCTATGAACGGGTCTATCTTACCGGCTTCACTTTCGCGAGAACGGGTATAGCTGCCCGTTTCACATTCTCGCTAAAACGGGTTGGCAAACAAATCAATTGGGAACAATCAAAACGCCTCATCACCGGAACTATGGTGGCGTTGACGCCGGCCAACGCTCCCTTCAAAGACATCTGTCGTGTAGCTGTCGTTGCTGCTCGACCTTTGGCCGGTTTACAGCAAAATCCTCCAGAAATCGTATCATCTCCCCTCTCCCCTGCTGATCCTTATGTGTGGAAGCTAATTCTTTTCTAGGATCTATTCTTTGGCGGTCCGGACGAGATCGAGGTCGACCCGCAGCAGGAATGGATTATGGTCGAGTCTCGTAATGGCTTCTACGAAGGGCATCGGCATGTCCTGCGAGGTCTCCAGATGTTATCAAAAGAGTCGTAAGCCATCCGTCTCCCTCCTAATCTCCCTGTTGAAATTCTCACCCTCTTGGAGGTTTCCACTAGCAGAGCATATCGTCGACTTGGAACGTAAGATCAAGGCTCCAAAATACGTTGAGCAACAGCCGTTGAAAGATCTTCGAAAGCTCTTCCCGACCACTGAAGAAGATGTTACGAATATCAACATCCTCCCCAACTTACCAGCCTTTTCCTGTGACTTGGACGAGTCACAGAAAGAAGCGCTACATCGGATCCTGGCGAGAAAATTGGCAATTGTCCAGGTATGCTCTCAAAGGTACTTTACGACTCCGTGGGCTAAGCAAGCATCTAGGGCCCTCCTGGTACAGGCAAGACTCATCTGTCGATTGTCGCGTTACGCCTCATGTTGCAGAACATGGGCCCACTTGACCCACCCATTATGGTCGCAGCCCATACCAATCACGCCGTCGATCAATTACTTCGCCATATCTCAAAATTCGAACCTAATTTCATCCGTTTAGGAGGGATGAGCACTGATGTGGAGATCATCAAGCCACGTACCCTGTATGAAATTAAGAGTGCCATCAGGCATCCCAATCCCATGGGCTCACTGCGTGGTCCTGCATTAGCGACAATGAACGAGACCACCAAGGAATTGATCGGCATTCTAGCTCCACTCACACTCGACAAAGAGCAAATCCCCTCGGATGTACTCTTGAATTATGGCGTCATCACTCGTGCTCAGCATGAATCACTAGTCAAGGGAGCGAAAGAATGGTTCAGCGCCGACTCCAGTGTTGAAGGGGATATGGCTACATGGCTTGGAGAAAGTAGAATCAAAGCGGAGCGTCGTGTCTCACCTGAGGACTTGGGTATTGACTTTGAGGAGGTTGATCTAGAGTTCGAGCAGCTTAGAGAGATCGAAGCTGAAACTAAGCTGATTGACGATGAAGATTTCGAGACCCTACGAGGAAAACGCACGGTCTTGAGTGAGCCTTGGACAGGTCGCAAAGCTATGGGTGTCTCCAGTGACACTATACAGGCTGAATTGGAAAAGGACGATATGTGGAATATCCCAAGCGATGTTCGAGGGCCAGTCTACAGACACTTGCAGAGTCAACTGAAACATACCATTCGTGCGAATTTCAGGGCAAAAGCACAAAATTATGCCAAAGCCGTTCTGGAGGCGAAAATCGGTCGGTGGGAGGTTGACACCAACTTTCTCAAGCAGAGCCCTATCATTGGCATGACTACAACAGGCTTGAGCAAGTATCGAGGTCTTTTACAGAGCTTGAATCCGCGGGTCGTTCTCATTGAAGAGGCAGCAGAGACTCTTGAGTCCTACGTGTCAGTTGCCTGCTTCAACTCTTTGGAGCATTTGATTCTTGTTGGCGACCACCAACAGCTCCAAGGTCATTGTCATGACCAGGGGTTAGAAGGCAAGCCTTTCTATCTTGACGTCTCGATGTTTGAGCGTCTGGTGCGGAACCACGTGGAATTTGCCCAATTGAAACGACAACGTCGCATGATCCCAGAGATCCGACGTGCTCTCAAACCAATTTACGACAACCTGGAAGATCACCCGTCTGTTCTCGAACACCTTCCGGTGCCAGGGATGGATGGCATCAACACTTTCTTCTTCACACACAAATGGAGGGAGTCAACTGATAATCAGATGTCGAAGACAAACCCCCAAGAGGCGGACATGGTGGTAGAATTCTTCAACTACCTTCGACTAAATGGTATGTCACCAAACGAGATCACTGTGCTCACGTTCTACAATGGGCAGAGAAAGGTCATCTTGCGAAAGCTCCGCGAACACCCGAGTATGCGAGGTGGACGCTTCAAGGTCGTTACAGTAGATTCATACCAGGGGGAGGAGAATAGAATAGTGCTCTTGTCCTTGGTGCGAAGCAACACAGAGCGTAAGATCGGATTCCTTGAGGTGGAGAATCGTGTCTGTGTAGCATTGTCTCGAGCCCAGCGGGGTCTCTACATCTTCGGAGACGGGCCCAACCTATGCAAGTCCAGCATGCTCTGGTTCTATGTTACTAAAATCATGGCAAAGGATCCCTGCCGGGTTGGGTTCGTCCTCCCTCTGACCTGCAAGAACCACGACAACGCTACCTTTATCAAAGATCCAAAGGAATTCGAAGATCTCGATGGGGGATGTGCCCTCCCGTGCAATCAAAAGATGGCTTGTGGTCACGTTTGCATTCTCAACTGCCATCCTTTCTCACACGACGAGGTAAATTGCCACAAACCCTGCGACAATCTGATCGAGTGTGGCCATGCTTGTACTCAGCTGTGCTATCTCGAATGCAAATCCGACTGTGAGTGCGTTGCACAGGAGGTGGATGAGGTCAAAGAGACCAACCCACCACTCGACTATGCCCAAACCTTGGCCGCTTCCTTCGAAAAGAAAGCCAACACCATGGCAGGGTCTCCTGGGAAGAAAGCCAAAGCTTTGACCAGCTCTCCGGAGAAGAAAGCAACGCAGCCTCTTGGCTTGCCACAGGGTTCACACAAGAAGCCGAAGCAACAGCTTGTTGGTAATCCAATGTCGAGTTTCACATTCCCACAGCTGGCAGAAATATCCAACCGGGGCCCTTACACCGGCGTACAGAAGTTTCGTGAGTATGCCGAAGGTGGACACGTTGAGTCTGATCAACGACTTGCAGACCTTGCTGCCGAACAGCAAGCCAAGACACGGCAAGATCGCATGGACGAGAAGAACGCTGCTAGTCTTTTCACTCCTGGTGAAGACGCGCCTCCTGGCCGAGACATGGAGGAGATGAAGCTTGTGCGGACCAAGACTGATGGACAGGGAGGGAGCCGTGGGGTCTGGAAGGGGACGTACGAGGCTCCGGCGCACGAGGAGCATACTAGCCCGAGCAAGGACGAGGTCAGCTTGATCGAGCTATGAACAGGCAGGACTTTACGCTGGCAGAAGGAAGCTTGGTGATACAAGATGCAGATTGACCCGAGTTTGCTACATCGCCTATGGCTTTCTTGTACATAAGGTAGTCAAGCTTCGGACAGGACAGCATGTGCAGACGAGAACGCCCAAGAAGTGGCGCAATACCTGTTGCTACATGATGGGACCTTCTGAACCAAGTGATCTATACATTGTCAGTGAAGGGAAATGATACCGATCCTCCCAGCATTTGATCAAGCACCCATTCCGTTGCCCACACTCCCCAAGTTTCAACCCGTGTTCTCCAGTATTATGGCACGACCCTCTTGATAACTTCGTGCAGCTTACATACGTAAGAGTCCCACAAGCCTCCCAAAAGTGGAGTACATTGCGAGCACCCATCTGTTCTTTTTTGGGAATACTTCATGCAACGCAACTACCACGACTGCGCATCGAAGTACGGCGGAAGCAAACCCCAGCACTTCGTATTTGCCATGATGTCAAGTCTACCAATCATTTACAAGCGCAGAGCATCGAGCGTCTTGAGGTCTATCCCGTCCTCAAAAAAACTTCCCACGAAACGAAAACATTGTCACACGGAGCGTCCGAGTGCGAAACGGAACACGAAACAGAACACCAAACCTACACTGTTGCGAGTTGCGAGATTGCACATCTCAAAACATTACTCGTATCGAGCCGAAAAGGAAGCATCCTATCGCATGAAGATACAACGTAGTACCATCGCCTGCGATTCAAAGAAGGAAACGACCGTTGAGCGCACGTTCCACATCGAGCAACACACAGGAGAACCCCTGGTCCTTGTTAATCTCCAGCGGGCCAGCACTCAGCAGGCGCTTAGTTGCGTACGGGAAAGCAGAGATCAAGGTACATATGTGGCTTGAGTTGGGACAGAGCTTGATCCAAGCTTTCCCTGCCGAGGTCTTGACTCGTGCTCTGTACCTCCTTACTCCGTAGTCACAATATGTGCGTGAGAATGCATCACGAGTTGTGGAGATTGCATGTTTCTGGCCCCATTCGCGAAAACCTACTATTCAAGTTGGCCTGGCCTGAGCCTCGATGTGCCATGGCTTCGGCTGCACCCATTGCACCCCAAGCAAGGATTTGGCGGGCCGTTCGGGCGTCTTTTTATCCTGGCTCGCCTTGTCATGGCGTCGATGGTCGCTGGAAAATCATCGACAACCCGGACAAGTGGACATGGCTGCAGAAAGTGCAGAGTGGTGAGAGTGTGATACACAATTGCGACCTGACGCTGACACTTTCTACAGGTTCCGACAATGTAATGCAGAAGTTACTTCTAAAATTCGGAAGACGAGTACATTGGGGTGCATTGGGCTCGTCAGTGTGGGATACTTTGGATCTATCACGATGAGCAGGTGCGACAGGATATTGAAGCGTGGAAGCAGGTGCCATCTCGATGCAATTACTAAAGTAGATACCTTTGTGTTTGAAGATTTCGGTCAAAGCGAGAGCGACATCAACAGCCCATCCCAATAATTGACTCTCGATGGCTTTCGCCATCATCTCCTCCACCAAAGCGTTTTACGGACGTCGAGCAATGCTCGTGATCGTGCAGAATCTGCACAGCACGACCATCGTGATATGATTACCCAGGGAGTTGACCCACTATGCCACAGCACCAAATTCCACCCTCAGACCACCTCTTTCAGGTAAACCTTGCGCGTCAAATACAATGAGGCAGACTGAGTAGGAGTGCGCACTGCCAACACAGATGTGGAAATCGAGGAAGCTGACCTCCTACATGTGTTCTGGGCAATGTACGTAGGCACGATTTTACCATCTCAACTACTCTGTTCGGATGCGAATTTTTATATATCATCAGGATTTCGACCCCAAAGTCAAGCAACAGCCTTAAGAGCCAAAGGACACGAGAGAGGTGGGGAGCTCTCATCCCTGACCCTGTCTGGCGGGCACGCGGATCAATCGCGCAAAACGGTGCCTCACCGGCGTCATTCTTCGTACCAGACCCTCGCCGATCGTTCACGATGGCCGTTGACGATGAACAGTATGGGCTTTCAAGTTTGTCAACAACCGGCATCGACGATAGAAGACTTCCGGTTGGAGGCCCGAGTTTCCCGGAGGAAAGCGGAGGTATTGACGGTGTGTGTCAGCTGTATCCTATCAATATGCACGACAAAGTGTCAACCCCGCTCTTGTATTGTTTGGTGTCATGGTGTCACTTTTGGGAGTCTTGCCTGGGTATTTGGCTTAGGGGACGTGTGTCTCGGCACTTGTTACGGCTGAAAGTGACCACCTCGGCTAGAAATATCGCTTCACCGGTTTGCTCGAATTTCGATGTCTTTGGCAATCAGCTTGACTTGTTGGTCTTGTCCGATGATTGAGATTGCAGGGAGCTTCTCTCTCCTCCATCCCTGCAATTTAACGGCGGCTAGCCAATTGGCGTGGTACCAAAGCAAAGAACTTATTTACGGCAGTGCATCCTGCATAAGGTAGCTGCTGCACTTACGATCGCGACTAATGCACCTTTGCCTCATTCTTACAATTCATCCAGCGTCAGCATTACTCTGTCGGAAATCCAGTTGATAATCTGATATACATTTAAGGGTGATGGGAAAATTGTGGTATGTCTATCGAGTGTGATGATTGGAATTTTGTCTTCTCTTTTTTTTCTTCTCCGCCCGGCCACGCGCTATTCAGGATAGAATTCCGAAAAAACGTGCTTCTGTTTCGCCACAGTCTTCATGACACACTACCTACAGATGTGTGAAGTCCGATCCGGACAAGTAAGCTGATTGGTTTCAGACTTCTGCTACCTGCAAATCTAGAAAAGGCAGCCGACAGATAGAGAGGAACTCCGTGGCCAATTATCAATCGGACTCTGTCGCGACAACGAAACCCCCCCCCCCCGGCCCAAAACCCTCCAACCGCGTTCGTTGACCTCCCCAAACACAACAAAAACCATTGTTAATCTGCTGACCGTGTCAGCGATTAAGATTTGATACATTGCATGCATGTTGGCCGGTGGCTTGCGGCTTGCCGGTGCCTACAATCAAATTATTACTCATTGTGCCCCTAAGACAGCCCACCGCAACGAAACGCGCTAGACTGGCTTGTTCCGAGCGATTTTTGATTCAAGGAGCCAAAGACTCGAAATAAAGGCATCCTGTCCTCATTAATAATCTGCCTCGACAAATCACCGTGAAGCGAGCTTAAGAACACTGGCCACTTGCCCAACATCGAAATCCGGCTCCGGCTTAGATAACTCCGCCCACGGCCATCAAGAATGGTTTGATATCAGTCCCTTTGCAACAGGCAAAGCCAAGAGGTGACGGCTCCTTTGCTCCTGCATCTGACAGCTAAATAATCACCACCTCTGATTCGCTACACGCCTGAAATCACACAGCTTACGTGAAACAGCCATTGTAGTAGTAAAGTTTCGTTTCTTCTGCAGCCCTCCCCACCACCACGCGGCCAGCACCCTTCGAGCCTCCAACAAGCACAAAACTGAGTCACCGATTTCATTGTCAGTGTCGGGTACAGCCTACTTGATCTGGTACCGCAACCGTGGTCCAAAAGCCAATCCGGCAGCACAAAAACTTAAGGCTCACAGTTTTAGAATCAACATGAGACCTGATTATAAGGAAGACCTGGCCCAAGACCTGGTATGTCATACTCATCCTTTTCGTATGATAATGCCTTCCATTCCTACATACTACGTGCTTTGAAGACATACTGAAGGTCTCCGCTATATTGCCAAATCAGCATCGTTCTAATGGTAATGCACACTCGAGCCGAGCGTACCCCAGTACTTCCCTATGACTTGAACCCCTACCCCTGCACCCAAATCCCTCCACCGTTAACGTTCGCATGAGCTTCATTCTTTGTCTGCGATCAAATTTACCAGGTATTTCCTGCTGAGTCCCGTGTGCCATGTTGGGGTTGCAAATTCTACGATTTTGTCACTTCTGAGAAGACTTTGGGCGTACTCTATATTCTTTGTGTCAGCACCAATCTCACAAGAAAACCCTGCGTGAGGGTATTTCCCTGTCTGTTAGCGTCCTTGCCCCAAAATCATCATGAGCTAGAAGTAACGCCCGTTGCCTTGCGTCTTCATCACTACGATCGTGCAAGCTTAATTCATCGTACGAATAGGAATAACAAAGACCATTCACTGATTTTTTTACTATGACAAACAGCATCGTTCCCTTCAGCCCCAGCAAGGCTCTGCCGCTCAGCGACTACAGCATCAGCGTCCGTCGCACGCTGTTCATTCTCAGCCGTATCCCGACTCTCCTCATCATCACCCAAGCGGCTTCCCTTCTCCGCTCTCTTCGACACATAGTGGACCTTTGCAGCATCCGTCACCGTACTCGCAGCCAGGAACGGGACCGAACGGCCAGCCTGCAGCAGAAGTCTACTACACAAATACCCCATACGGTGCGCCCGGACCGGGGCAGTATTCTTCAACGGGTAAGACATCCACGCACCTCCAGATACTCATTGTCGCCAATCTAACACATAGCAATAGAGGCATCCGAGATGATGGCCACTCACATGCCGCAAAGGCAGCACTTTCCCGTGTATCATACTCCTCAATCCAACTCACCTGCCTCAGTAGCTTCCACTCAAAGTCATGACCATCATGGGCGTGCGTATTCGCAGGCACCGCAAATGACGTCCCAAATATATCCAAACTACGCCCAATATTCCACAATGAATCAAGCATCTGCATACCCACAACATCCAGTGCAACATCAGCAGCAGCACCAGATGATGACTTCTCAACCCGCTCTTTCCCATCAACCAAATCAGCCACCGATGCCACATCCACAGAATCCTGCGCAGGTTGCAGCGATGACAAATAGCCCACGTCCCCAGTCCAAGCTTGAGCCCAGCGTGGCCAGACCACCTCTTGATCCTTCTGCTTTACAACGATCGCCCGCAGGACCAATGAGTGCGAACCACAACACTCCCACCGGTCCAACTCAAAACGGTAATGGCCCCCATCCGGGTCCACAAGGCGGGCCGGGATCGAGCACGGCGGTTCCTGGGCCCATACCAGCGACGACACCTCTCGTCGTACGCCAAGACAACAACGGTGTGCAGTGGATAGCTTTTGAGTATTCGCGAGATCGGGTGAAGATGGAATACACGATCCGATGTGATGTGGAATCAGTCAACGTGGATGCCTTAGATAAAGCATTCAAGGACGAGAACTGCGTGTATCCTCGAGCTTGCTGTGAACCAGGCCAATACAAGGGCAATCGTCTGAATTATGAGACGGAGTGCAACACTGTTGGTTGGTCGTTGGCAGAACTGAACCCATGTTTGCGAACGAAACGAGGTCTTATTCAGAGAGCAGTGGATAGCTGGAGAAACAGCAATTCGGACTCACGTCTACGGAGTAGGCGTGTAAGGAGATTGAATAAGCAGAACACAAGGAAAGAAAGGCCTCCGAATCACCCGGCTGGTCCTCGTGAAGTTCCAGCACCGAGTGGCCTTCCAAACCCAATGGCCACACCGACACAACAGCAAAGACTACCGCAACCAGCCACCGCGTCTATGACAGGCCCTGCGCAATTCCACCCCAACGTAGGTCAGGACGGATGCGCTCCTGGTGGCACTGATGGCGTGAGCGGTATGTTCCAACATCTATGATTTATATTCAAGCATGCTCCGTTGAAAGCATTGTTCGAATGAGCTAGTCTCACAAAGTCTACTACGGTTGCATTTTCCACCCCCAATAGCGTGAATTCTACCGCTGTTTCACCTGGTGTATGCTAGATTGTTTTTCTAGAGCTGCATTCTCATCGGCCCCGAGCAAGCACGTAGGCTGACTTTGGGTGTCTTGGCTTGCACAGTGAATGGTGACTATGATCCGCACCATCCTCCACCGTCCAAGTCGCATCCGAACAGCTCTGTCTCCCAGATCCGCCCTGCGAATGTCTTCTACACACCTTACGCAATCCACCCAACCAATGGACTCCCATCAGTCCCACCTCAATTGAACAACGGCATGGAGAGCCAATTTTCTGCTCACACGTCTGCAACAATACCTGCTTCAACTCTGAATACAGCCATGATCACGCCAACCTCAGCGACCAAGACCGAGTTCTCCCCTCCCTCCTCTCCGGCGAAGAAACACAGTTCCCTTCTCAAAGAGCTGGACCCTGGAGCTTCGAAACGCACATACGTGGTGGTGCACGATCACGAAACCCAATCGAAAAAGGTCCGCGTCAAAATCGATATCGAGAGCGTGCAGGTGGAACAGATCCCCGATAGCTACCGCAGGGACAACAGCGTCTACCCACGCTCTTTCTTCCCAGCGCAGATGGTTATGAGTCCGAGGGAGAAGCGGGAGAAGCGAGCAGCGGGACGGTTTGACGAGGACGGTCTCGGGATGGGCGTTGGAAGCACGTTGGTCAAGATCCCAATGGTAGATGTAGAGGAAAGGGAGGTGCCGCTGCCCAGGATGGGGAAGAATGTGGGTGAGAGGGAGGAGCGGTTGAATGACCTGGGGTATCGGATCAGTTGGGAGAAGGGGCGGCATTATGCTGGGAGGGTGCTGACTTTACAGCGGTCCAGTAGGTTTCCCCCAAATCCTCGGGCTCTTTCTCCTCCACCAGTGCAGAGCTTACGCGTATCGCGCAAGCAAGAACGGCCGTTAACAAGGTCACGCAGTCGACACGTACAGGGACAAACTCACCAACACCGGCCCGGAAGCCCAAAGCCGCTCGGACACGTCTCCGTTCTTTCTCACCCGGCCTGGCAAGAGGAGGTGGGCCGTGGGGGAACGGAGAAGGAGAGACGCCTCACCTTGACCCCTGTCTCTCTTTCTCATTTGTCACGCAACAATTCTCGCCTGCACAACCTCAACAATACGCATGCACCCAACCGCCGCATCGCTTCTTACTTTCTCTTCCTACTCATCCTCCTCCTCCTCCTCCACCTTTTCTACTTTTACGAGAAGTCGGCATTCACGGGGCATTCAGCCACGAAGCCACAAACGCTGGGGATTTACATTTGGATGTTGAACATGAGGGCGCAACTGGTGGAATGATACACGCACGGATAGGACGCAAGGAGGAAACAGGGATCGACGCACCATTCATCGAGCTCGTAGATCGAGCTGGATGCAGCGAAGTTTCGCGGGATGTGCAAACACCGGGGTTGAGGTTTCTGGATTCGGCTGGCCGGCTGGGATTGCGTGCATGAGTGTTCGGAGGAGCTAGGTGTGCTTGGAGCTTGCACCCAGTGAATTGTTCCGAGGAGGAAATGGGGGAAGCATTGGGGTACAAAAAAAGGGGGGGCGTAGCTTAAGCTGGCTTCGGTAGCTACGGATCGGATGTGTAAATGATGATGGAGGGATTTGATGTTTCTATTAAATCTGCGAGAGCATGCAAAGATTTGCGCTTCGCCCTGTCGTGGGGGGGGGGTGGTGTTGTTGCTTGTGGATTGTTGAACGCTTGATTTCTCGATTGCATACGCTGATTTGAATGTGTATCCTCCCCGAAACATGATCTGCACGCAGGCAACCCGTTTCCAACGATCTAACCTGACCTCTTCCCTTCATCATGTCCTCTCTCACAATCACAGAACGTAAATCCTCCACAGATAGATCCTTACAGTGTCTACCACCACCCCGCCGCCCCTCTTTCTCAGCACCACCGTCTTCAACCAACCCACTACTCGCTCCCCCCACCCCCTCCCGCCCCCTCAGCCAACCGCCGCCTCTCCCTAATCGCATAAGTCTTCTCCGTAAAATGATTGATCTCCTCCTGACTCATCACTTTCAGCACGATAACATGATCGTGGAACTGCTCGAACCGCACCCCCTCCGCCTCCAGGGCCTCGGGATTCACCAATTTCCGATTAATCCGCGTCCACCGCGCCTCGGGCGGGATGCCCTTTTTCGCCGCGTCCAAGGGGGCGACGCCTTCGCGGACATTGTTGGGGTTTTCGGGGAATTTTTCCCGGGGGGGTTTGAGGATTCCCTTCGGGGCTGGGGGGGCGGGGACCGGGGGGTTGACGTCGTTGGAAGGGGTGACGACGCGGAGGGGCACGCGGGAAAGCTGTTCGGGGGAGTCGTCGTCGCTGGAGAGGGAGGAGGAGGGGTCCGAGTAGGAGTCGCTGTCTTTGGTATGAGCGTGGTGCCGGCGGGAGTGGTGCCGGCGACGGCGGAGAGGGCGCCGCGGCTCTTCCGCTGCAGGACCGGGGCGGAACTCGTCGACGGGAGCGCCTGGGCGGCGCTCGTATGAGGCTTGCTCACGTAGAGTGGGGTCGGCTGCTGCTACTGGTGGGGGCATCGGTTGGCCAGGATCGCGAACGTTTTCATTGGCTCGGCGGCGTGATTCTTCGCGCGCTTCATTGTAGTCTCGTTCTTCTCTTTCTCTTTCGCGTCGGCGCCGACGACGACGTTCCTCGCGGTCTTCTTCCTCGTGCTCTCCACTCATGCAGGTGCTTTCGGATGCTAAATCTCGATCTCGCTCTTTGACGGGAGCCTGAGGGTCTTTGGCTGAGCGACCGTCTTCTTCTCGAGATTCTTTGAGGCGATGGTGACGGCGGGCTCCTTCTGCTGCTAATCCCGTAGCTGCGAGGGCTCCAGCTCCAGCTATTAATCCTCCATGTCCTCCATCCTCTTCTGCTTTGTCACGTCTGTCTCTTGGTTCTGCGCGAGCACGGCGGTCCCTTTCGTCCTTCTCATCGTAGTCTCTGCGACGATCTTTCTCGTCTCTCTCATTGTAGTCTTTGCGATAGTCCCCTTCTCTATGGTGGTGATGTTTCCTTGGCCGATCTTCATCACGATCGTACTTGTCATCACGAGGATCCCGTAGCCTTGGCTGTGCCCGATCATCCTCCAAAATATGCTTCCGAGGACGAGGGCGAGGCTCTTCATCAATGGTCGGCTTGCGTGGTCGTTGATGCCGTGTGTTCTCTTCCGGGTACGGTACGTACTCTTCCTTCGGTACAGGACGCAAAGCAAGTTGCGAGTGAGGGGGCTGTCGGTATCGGCCATCATGAGGATCATCACGTGCATAGCCTCTTGCAGTTGAATCTCGTCGGCTCAATTCATCGTCTCTTGGTCGTTGCCTCAAGCTTTCAGACCTCCCGATGTTGTCAAAACCCCTCGTTGAGATCGGGGGCCCAAGATCCCTTTCCATCCGATTGTAAGGTTTCTCGGACCGGTCGAGGCTGATCATGCTTGTTGGGCGACCGCCAGTAAAGCTGTCACCTCGAGGTCTTGGCCGGGGCGCTGTGTCTCTGAGTACCTCTTCTCGAGGGTTTGTGTACTCGTAGTCGTAACCGCGCTCACCTGGCCGTTCCCTCGGAGGAGGTGGGCGCATGTTCGAGGACCGCGCACCTCCAGGGTAAAGCCGTTCTTCGCGGGCTTTGATTGGAAGGCGGTCTCCAGTTGTAAAGGAAGAATGGCGGTGATGATGGCCTCCTAAAGACGAGGAGGCCGGAATCACATATGACGCCTCAAGCTGAGCTCCGCCTGACTTGGCGAGTGGGCTTGAAGGCCTCTCGACCTCTCTGGTGACAACGGGTCTCGCATTGCCTCGATTTGGGGATCTTGGAGCCATCAGACTCACAGGCCTTCTTTGTGCAGGTTCACCTGGGTCCAATGACAGGGTCCGAACGCGAGGACGAACTTCGTAGTCGTCACCTCGAGGTCCTCTTGGAGGGCTGCGTTGTCGCACCACTCTTGGAGCATCGATTCGCTCATTACTGATTCGAGAGGCAGGGGCATAGTCTCTACTGGTTCGGGTCGGTGCTGGATAATCAGAGTATCCGGTCGACGAGGGAAAGAAGCTCGCAGCTGACGTACGTCCTGGTGGGGCCATGCGACGGCTTCCAGGCGAAGGCGGCCTATTGTAAGTCATGCTTGCTGCCGTGCAGGCCTGGAGCTGGGCAGTTTGGAGATCTCAAAAGATGTAGAGGAGTGTTCTTTTTTCTTGTTGTAACAGCATTCGAGCAGGAAGAGTGCTCTTATCTCGAGTCTGTTCATCGCCTTGGTCAGCAAGGAGGGTCAGAAAGAGGGACGCAAGATAGCCGTACGAAGCTGGTTGAGTTGTAGCCGACCAGGCTGCGCATAGTATGCGTTCAAATTAAGAAGACTACGACCAGCGCAATGACAGTCTTGGTAACGTAAAGGTGTTTGAGTGGCAGCAACGGGCTATCGAGGTCTGGTTCTTTTGGTTTGCAACTTGCAAGCAATCCTCTGCTAGGCTGAGCATGCGCCGCAAATGTGCGTAGGGCCACCCGTTGGCACAAGTGAGTCACAAGTCGAATGAAGTTTCAGAAAGTGAAAGTAGTTGTCGGTGTGTTTGGAGGATGGGGGTTGGAGATTGTACGTATTCTGTACTGCGCCCTTCAAGTTTCCGTGAAGGGTGGTTTACAGGTTTAATCAGAGAGCTGATGATGAGGTCTCTAGATCCAACGCTCATTGATTTTCACCAGCATGCTTGATTTCTTATAAATACTACCAAAAAACTCAACAACCTGGATTGCTGACGGAACCCCACCAGTAAACAGAAGCAGGGCAATATTCATTTGCTAAATCCACACGGTTCGAGTAAGACGCCCTCGGAGCACTGTCTTGGACGCGATTCGATGACTGGCGGTTTGCCACCGAAATATGGCAATATCCATGCAAGTCATATTCAGGCAAATATAAATAGCAGCCTGGTTGGGCAGCAACGCAAAGTACCGGTACGGTAATGAACAAGTTTGGTATCATCAGCCACGGTGTGGCCCCTCCCAACTCAATGCTGTCGACCCCACCACTTTACCCAGTGTACCATGATTCAATGTCGCCATGGCCAATGGCTATTAGACAATCACTCTTTTAGTCAGGACTGAAATAGATCCTGCTGTTTGCCCGATGTACTCGAAAGATATCCCATCCAACAAAGAACCTCCTGGAAGCTGGAGGAGCCCTTCAATGAGACGAGGGACGGCCCACGGTAGCCTCTCAATACAATACACTGTTTCCCATTACTCGCTGTCTAATACGCGACCAGTCCTATAGACGCAAAACGCTTTAGTAGAGAAGGAATCTTGTTGTTACAGACCGCCTACAATCCTTTGGTCCTGAAGGCCGATCAAGGGGGAGTGGGGGGCATTCTGTCAATTCAGCATGTTCAGAGAAACGGGGAAATCGCGGTAGTATTCACTTCCGTGGATTCACTCAAGCGAGCTGTAGCTATCTCGGTGGATACAATAGACGATTCTTGGACAAGACCAGAGGCAAAGTCTCTTGCATGAAATCGCGTGGTAGGATCAAAGACAGAACGGGAGATGCTACTGTGGCTATTGCCACTCATTGAAAGACCTTTGTCGGCAGCACCTGGACCTCGGAAGCAGCTGACACAGTCCATTGCAGCGAGTCAATTGATTCAGTGCGGATAGGGAAGAGGTTGAATGAAGGGGCAAGGAGGAAAGATATATCGAGGCTTGGGCGCGGAACGGGCCATTTGTGCCTAGACGAGGGTGTGACTATCACAGTGCATCTGCAGACCCGACTAGCTTGTGTGCCTTCAGCCAAGAGAGAGCTGAAAAGTCCAATCACAGGCGGCCACGAGAATGCGGCCTTATGAGATGCATAATGGCTGGAGCTGAGACGAAGAACGAGCAGAAACATGCCTGAAGTGGGGACCAAGACTCCCAATAGGTTGATGTATGGTGTTGATACTAGTCTTATCCTTGGTTGAATTTGAGAGAGATATCAATTGAGGTTATCATAAGGAAAGAAAAAAAGACTCCTTGACCTAGAATATAGAGATAGAAGAGAATGAAAGAAGTGAATGATGGCTTTCGCTGCTCCCGTTGCTAGGACCCATTTAGCGTGCTTTGGTTGCCCAAACAAAACACTAACAACAAAACCGACCCTTCACCAAAGCTCTTTGCTCTCCCAATCTATCTTCTTCATCCTTCCTCCTCCATCCACTCAATCCCGACCTTCAATTCAATCCTACCAATCGATCTGCACCTTGAATCTTCCCCTCGCAGCTTCTTCCAATTGGCCATAAGTATTGCCATCCTATCCGCAATCAATCTCTCCCAGCTCCATGACTTAGGCTGCGAATTCCATCACACCTTTCTCTCCAAATCAAAGTAAAGAGTCTCCTTGACATCCTTTGGAATCGTTCGCACGACGGCTCCAACAGGCTTTCTAGGCAAGACTCCCTGAACCGGCACGCTGGACTACGACGCCAGGTGAGAGACGAAACAAGGCATCCCAAACATTCTCCCTCGCTGACCGCTTCTTTAAGAGTCCCGATCCCGTTCAGTTTGTTTCCTTCCTCATACAGGGAAAACACCGAAGAAGAGACTACTCGGACACGAGTAGAAGTCGACTCGAAGAAGGGAGAGCGTGTCGGACGGGAAGATCGTTACTCTTCCTTCTCAGCATCTCTTCCTGGCCGCAAGGATCGTACTCGCTACGACGAGGAAGAGATCCGAGTGAGCGAAGAGGACCGTCATCGCCGTCCGGCTCGCAGAGAGCGTGAAAGAGAAGAAATCACCGTCCACGAAGAAGGAGATCATCGTCATCGTGACGACCGCCGTACCGAAGTAGAATTCTCCAGAGAGCAGTGAGTCTCCTCTTCCTTGAAGCACAACAACCTACAGAGGGGAAGGCTAATGTACCCTTCTGAAGTCACCGAGACCACGAGCACGATCACCACGATCATCGTTACACCGAGACCAACATCGACATCGAAGCCCCTCGTCGCGAAGAAGAAATCGACATCACCGAACGTGATTACCGACGACGCGTCAACCCAACCTACGACGTAGAATTTGAACGTCGCCGACCTCGAGACGAAGAACATCGATCAAGCATGGGCTACTACGACGACGAAGGTCAATACCACTCTTTCCGTCACGGCATTGAGAAAGCCACGGACCGCGTCTTCCACCCGTTCCATCCGCACCACGAACGCGAGCGCGAGGAAATAGTAATCGAGAAGCGAGAAGATGACCACCACCACGACCATCTTCACGAGCGTGGCCCCACACGCATTCGTGAGGGCCATCTCGAGAATGTCCGCTACATTGAACGCCGCCGTGGGCCTAACACCATCACCATCCCGTGCCACCACATCCGCATTGGCGACCTCTTGATCCTGCAAGGCCGCCCTTGCCAGGTCATCCGCATCACCACTTCTGCCCAGACTGGCCAGCATCGCTATCTCGGAGTCGACCTCTTCACCAAGCAACTTCACGAAGAGTCGAGCTTTGTCTCTAACCCCTCCCCATCAGTAATCGTCCAGAACATGCTCGGCCCTGTCTTCAAGACTTACCGCGTGCTCGATATCCGTGATGATGGCCGCGTTGTTGCCATGACTAAGACTGGTGATGTCAAGCAAGGCCTTCCCGTCATTGACCAAGGTGGACTGTGGTCGAGACTGAATGAGTCCTTTGCAAATGGCCGTGGCAGCGTCCGTGTTCTTGTCATCAACGATGGAGGACGTGAGCTTGCTGTTGACTACAAGGTCATTCATGGCTCTAGGTTGTAAATTCGCGGAGAAGAGTATGTGAATCCATCAGCAAACAAGACGCCAGCCACTGATCCTTCTCAGGCCTGCAGCCAGGGAAAAAATGACAGTGTTGGTCATGTAGACGAGAACTGTCAACGCACGACAAGGGTCTCCATACTTAAGAGCAAGGACGACATGGGAAGATTGGATCTAAATTGGAACTCTGATGGTAAATCGTTTCTCTTCGCTTGTCAACTTCTTCCCCGGCGAGAACGAAAGGGATATAATTAAGGGCGTGAGTGTTACAAAGGTGCACAGCTAGAACAGATTGAATTCAGGGCGTTTTGTTGAACTCGATGTCCCATGACTTGTAAAATCCCCAGCTTCTTGCCCATTTCCCTCTTCCTTCCCTCCCCTTGGTCCTTCCCTCCTTCTCGCTTTCGCATCGTCCCTGTTCCCCTCGCTTCGATACAGTAAATATCGGTACCTAGAGAGCTGAGATGTGAAATTCCAGGATTCGGGCCAGAAAGGGACGAGGGTAATATGATGCTCAGGCAAGAATAATGTTAAGGAATAGGGAGAATTTCTTTGCACGTCGATCCCGGGAGGTACAGCACCCTTTCCGGCAAACGCACCTTCCGATCCGAACGTAATGCCCGCGATGCAATGATGTGTTGGGAACCATCAGGGGAAGGTCGTAGTCTGGGCTCTGCCTGTGGGGAGGCCTCTGGGGAGGATGGCCTTGGAGTTGTTGGACCCCAGGTCCTCCGGTAATGGGCTTTGGGATGTTTCATTGAGAAGAGATAGAGGTCAGGAGGAAAGAAGGCTTCGGTAATGTGAACGCGGTGCTCGTGGTCAGGATCAACAGGTAAAACGAAGATGCTTCGTTACCAGAGTGCACGTTTGCTTCTGGTGATGATGCCGTCTAGTGAATTCGGTATGGCCATGCAGAATTCATTGTTGATAGCTTTGGTGGATATATCCTAGATCGCAGTATCAACTGGAAAAGGAAGAGAAATGATTTTCAGTGCCAAAGCCCCGACCCAGCGCCGGCAATGGATATAGCACACCCCAACCCCGCAACGCCACCCACCCACATGACAATCAGGCCTCCCATCACTTCCTTATTTTCATCTCAGCAGCAGGCAGATCCATCCTTCTTAAACTTCATGACGTTCCACCCACTATACCACCATCCACGCGAAAGCAGCGGCCAACGGTATCGAGGCCATCCAGCTGAGCCTACTCGAGAGTGATGGGGAATCGGAGGTCAAGCTCGCGGTGCTGTAGACGAAATTGAAGGCGATGTTCGAGGTGTTGGCGCAATTGTCCGGAGTCACTTCCGGCACATCTTTTGGGTCGGCAAAGGTGATGTCCACGCACTGCAGAAACACATCGTCAGCCAAACCCCCCCCCCCCCAACCAGTGGATCCCGCGCTCTTGCTTCAGGATGACTCACGTTGTACAGAGCAGCACCATGCTGCGCAGCCTCCACAATCTGAATCGTCGCATTCTTCCCAATCTCCGCCGTGAAGTTCGCTGGCAACGGCACCTGCGGGAAGCAGACCGAGCCGTTGTACATTTGATTGGTCGGGCCCGAGATACCGAATTGTGGCTGCATGACCAGAGAGTAATTCGCCGGTACGTTGCCCTCGCCGAGATTGATGTACATCAGCGCTGAGACGTGGCCTTGGAACCAGCCAGGTTGGAAGCCGACGGCGCCGCCAGTGACGGGCCATTTCGTGCGGTTTTCGGACATGGGCCTGCCGCCACCTTGGGGGAAGGGAATTGTCAGTATTGAGTCAGGACAAGAGGGGGGGGGGGGGGGTGGAAGAGGGGCAGGAGGGAGGGTCGTACATGGGTATATCCATTGCATGCCGAATGGATACACGTTGCCTTCGCCAACGCCGAGGCCTTTGCCATCTGGGATGCTGCCATTACTATGGAGGTTGTCACCTCGCCAGCCGGGGTACGTGACGACGGTGTGGGCGGAGACGAGGGAGGAGAGGAGAGAGAAGTATGTGGTCGCGGCGCAGAGGGTTTGAGCTGCGAAAAACATTGTTGTCGTGGTTAAAGGAAGGATCGTTGCCGTTGAGCGTTGGCTTTTCAAATCTCTTCAACGGGCCTCGAGATAGGTCGAGTTGGTAGTGTAGAGGGACTTTGAAACTGCTTGGCGAAGGGACGGTCCCTTGCGTGTGCTAAGTATGGAGTTGGGTGAGTCAAAATAGATGGAGGAGGGAGCAGTGAGAGGCAGCGGAGTGCTTTTGACGGACATGAGAGCTGTAGCCGCGGCCGTAAGTGGTGGTGGGAAGGGATAGGTGGGGATGGGCCAGCATGGGTCAGCATCCTTCTCGGGTGGCATCATGCTCTAGAAGGGCGGTCCACAGAGGTCCGGGTGTTGATTGGGGGAAGAGATGTAGGGGTGCAGGAGAATGCTTTCAAGCTTGTTCGTAATGGGCAGGGAGTGATAAATAAGTGACCAATGAGTGCAATGAATATGCATCTATAGTGTGAAATCACTTTCTTAGCGTCGGCGACTATGGAAGTACTCCGTACCAATTCTCATCGCAACTCCTAACCCGAACTCGAACAGCCAAATTTCCCGGGCGCTTAAGAGCAAAGGTGAGTTGTGGATGCATCTAGCAAGAGGTTCCTACATTTGGAAACACTTGCATCCTCTTCATAAATATCGAGGAGTTGGAATACGATGCGCTGATGCCGTTGCTTGACCAGCAATCGATATTTCTCTCCTTTGCCTTTGTTGCCGTCCTCGAGGCACTCCCTCCGTGCCTCGATATGCAATGCAACACTGGCCTTCAACCACTGGATATCATGTGCGCATCTCCTGATGCTTATCCCAAGATGAAACGCTATGCTCCATGCCAGCGAAAGCCCCGTGTCCCTGGGCCCCATTGCATATATAACATGTCCGAGATGCCTTCAACTCCGTACATACCCACAGATGTGGGCGAGGCGCTTTCAAAACGGCTCGGGCCCCGTAAAACGCGGTGCAGTAGGCAAAGGCGCGTTCATCCGCTCCTGAGCCAAACTCTGCGATTGGATCACCGGATGCGGTCCTTGCGTTCGGCCGTAATTCGGATTCACCTGTGAGCGTGGTTCCTGCATGATGAACCCAGGTGCATGCTTCACCCCGTATGGTTGCTGCCCAGCCTCGAGGTCACGCGCCACCTCGTCCAGGTTTTGATAAGGGGCGTTTTGCGACGGCTTTGCTGGTCTCCATAATGCTGGACGTGGGCTTTGGGGGTCGAGTGAGATATCCGTCGTCCTAGAGTTGGAACCGATACTTTTTGAGAGTGTCCCCAGTTTCTTCGCCCCTGTAATCAAGGGTCTCATTGTGGGCAGACAGGCCCCGATCACCGCGCAGCATGATTCGACCGTGCTCCAAACGTTCAATCCAAAGCCGTCCCATGTGGGATCCGTGAGCTTCCAGTTCGTACTGAAGATCGATTCTATGCGGAGAATAGAAGTGGCACAAACACTGTATCGACACCCATTTAGAAGAGTTCTGATACAAGTCCACGGAATTCGGGAACTTACGAGATGCCGAGCAAGAATATGAAAGTTAGACTAGCCTTCACCCGTGTATCCATCTTGAGGCGCCATATCATGGGCACAGGTAGCGCGAGGATGATGATGTCGAATATCAAGTTACTGATCCCCGTCGCCAAAGCCGCCTCGCGAATATCTTGACACTTGGGATGCTGAATTGTTGTGTTCCACTCGGCCTGCACGGGAATACATTCCAATATTGAATCAATGAAAGAGGCAAGAAACCACATGATCACCAAGCATCCCACAATGTAAATGGCGTATCGAAATCTGCTGGTGCCGACACCAAAGATGCGATGGTATAAAAGCAGGAGGGAGAACTTTACGGCTGCCTGTGCAGCGTAGTACAATAGCTGCGTCGCCACAAGTATCTGAATAGTAGTAAGTTGTGCTAACTCCCAACATTCTCGAAACAAGGCGCCTACCTTTCCCATGGGTTCCATTTGCCAAGGCTCCATCAGCTCGACATGTCTACCAAACCCCAAGTTGAGGGTTGCGTAGAGCAAGATCGCACTCAATGCCCACTCAAGGATCTACGCATGGTCAGTGGGTTGACTCCTTTACTGACCCTTATGGTTGATTACCAAGGCGAGCACAATGATCCAATCGTCATACCACAACTTAGCTTTCACCATTGATCTGCATAGGAAGCGAAGGGCAACAGCGATTGTGGCAGCCACGGTGACCGTAATGACAGAAGCGTAGATCTCAGGCACACGAGTCTCAGCTAGATATGAGGGAGAAAGGTCTGGAGGGAGCATGGGCCCTCCTGAGGCTGCTGGCAGGCCGGCATTCATTATGGAGGATGCTCAAGACGTGGTGCCGGTAAAAAGGTGTTCAGGTCAGGGTCGAGAGGAACTCGAGCGAGCCAAAGGTGTATGCAATGAGGCGTCCATAAGGTACCCCATTGACGCGGACTGAACTTCGGTGGATCTTTTGAGAAAAGTCAGGACGATTATTCAATGATCTTGGTGGGTCTATCATGGTTTTTACTTGAGACCGATTTTGATTGGAGGAGTTGCGCAGCACAAGTGGGTAGTGTTGGTGCACCGAAGCAACAATTCCGACAACAATATTCTTAGTGACAATAGCGATGAGCCGTTTCGCCTTCCTAAGTCTCGATCTTGGGGAATTCGTCATGCATTAGCTCTTAGGCAAAGAATGGGTGTGACCCTTAATTTTTAAGAGTGTTGCAAAGCTGTGTGAGCAGTGTCTGCTTGAGGTTTAGTCCCGGGTTTCCACGTTGCGCCCATTCAGAAGGGCCGCTGATGGCAGGTTGGCAACCTTCGACGACCGCTCAAGAAAATGATTCGAGTACCTAGCAACCATACTCGGATACAAGGACATTTGAAGCAAGTCGACGACACCAGCCGAGGTCATGCCTTCAGCTCAGAAATGATCAACTAGCCTCTCAAATTCAGAGAGAAAATGCTGTCTACACCTCGACACCGACCAGTACCTACTTGCAAAGCATGACCAACCATACTATCAGCATAGATTGCGGCCATTCGCATCGTTCTATTGCCCCCATGAGCCAACAATTGTAAAGATCTTCATGATAGGGAAACGGTGCCGGAGACCTGGCCGTCATGTCCATCTAAGCTTCCCTCGTTTCGTACTTACTCGCAACCGAGTCCTGATCCGGGCAATTTGGACATCCTTATGCTACAGCCAACATATCACCATTCATACAAACCTAGGAGCTTCATAAATAGGACCGTACTTCCAACTTCGTATCACGACTGCAAACTTCAAGGGCAACCCTTTTTCCGCTTGTTGTAAAAGTTCCTTGCAAAAGCTCCATATTGTGTGCCAGCATCAACCCACAAAATTGGGGCTGTTTACCTGTTCAAGCGTACTATGGGAGCAGCATAAAAGGAGAGGTGTGCTCAGTGTGCGCTGACTGAAGACTTCTGCAGACGAGGAACTCCAACGATTACAGGATGAGGGACCTCCGGGTAATTGATCGCTAACCTCAAAGCAAGCCAAGCAGGCTCAATTGAACTCGAAAAACGCAAGTGCCTAGGCATTTCCTCATTTGTCACTCCGATAGGTGCTCGCGTTAGGATCTGACACTTCATTTGGATCCGGAAGGCCGCCTTGGATAAAAGCTTCACAGTATACGGAGGTCCAGAGGCGTTTCCCTTAATAGTAGCCGCAGTCCTAATCTTGTATACCGTAGGTGTAGTATTTGCTCCTCGACGCTTGCCTCTCAGACCAGTGCATGAATCGGAAGCAGTACCATACCAGATTGACTCCTCCGGCATCCACATTCCGGCTTGCTTTGAATAGCTTGGAGAAATGCAATCGACGTCGGCATCGGTACCGGCACTTCCAACACTCAGTCGGGTTTGATCTTTGGCCACTACAGCCCCATGAACGGGTGGAGGCCAATTCGCTGCCTCTGTGGAGGGGCGTAAGGGGGCAGAGATTTAAACAGAAAGGGCTCGTATTCGAGGCTTCCTCCTTCTGGTGACAGTGGCCACCTTGGACGACACTGTGAGCAGTGGGCCAAATCATTGCCTGATCAAGAGACTTATCGATTTGCCTCTTTTCGTCTTTCCGAAACCTGTGCACTGACGATTGCGTGGTTGCAGGGCTTGCAGGGTCAATCATTATACCTACCGAGAGGTATGCTTCGTCTTGGAGGGAATGACGAAGCGGATTTCTAGAGTAGATGCTATCTTGCTTATGAGTTAGTGTTTCTCGTAAACATCCATGATGATCAGATTATCTCGCGCCTTGTGATCTTTCTTTTGGACATCATAATGACGCATCAATACTAGTTGACTACTCCTAGAACATCTGCATCTAAACGGACTCGAGACAGAGCACCATGATAATCCGGGCATCTATACTTTTGCCTGGCCCGTCCAAAGAGCAATAGGTGACAGAACTAGAGAGACCGAATGATTCCAAACAAATGGCGCAATGCCGCAAAACACCCGCAAAAAGAAACCTTCCCACAAGAAGCGGGTGCAAATTACAGACTCGGCAGGCTGGACTCATGTGGGCAACAGCCACAACGCCGCCCCAAGCACTGAAGGTATTACCAATCAATTCAGCTGGCTAAGTATGGTGAACGATGTTCCCCCAGCAGCGATAGCCGAGAGACAACAGAAAAACAACAAGGCTTGGAGGGAGTCACAATGCTGCAAAGACCTCTCACGGCTCCTTGAGGACAAGATTCTGTCAAGAGAGGATATCAGCATCGACAGCTGTGTTTGTCTCGGTTTAGGTAGCTTTACAGCTGGCAGAGATTCTTCGAGCTGGGAATTATCGGCTATGATATGGATGCTAGAATTTCTGCGTAGGTACTCCCACATCTTAGAACCTTACATGTTATCAGCCTACTGAACGGAATGCCAGAGACCCAACACGAGATCCAGGAAGTCTTCTTTCAAGATCCCGTCTTCAACCAATCCGACACCAATTACCTAGAAAGCCTCGGATACACCGTTCTTGATACGCCCTTGGGGTTCAACAAGATCACTCAGCACACTTTCCTTTTCGCTCCCCATCTCGAACACAACATCTACGCCCTGGTGCTCGATGGATCGCACCCGGCCCTGTGCATTGGCAGTGAGATTGAGACGTTCATCGACGGGCCCGCGGCGTTTCCTGACGACGAAGCACGGAAACGAGAGGGGGAGATATTCAGCCGCTTCAGCGAAACCACGTTGTCGAGGCCTATGCCTGCTTTTGAGAGGGACACATGGACTTATTTCACGGCAATGTACTGGCTGAAAGCGGGTCATGTGAGTCGAGGAAGTAAATAAGCAAGTACTGTTCTCTCTGGAATCGACTAGACCTGTGCAGGCCTATACAAACTTGTAAAATCTATACAAATACGGCAGGAACTCAATACTAGAGATATAGAACCTTCCCAATGTATGCCCTGCTTTTGGGTGGTGTTAGTGCAGACATTGAGACTGATGTTGTCTTTAAAATTTCCCCTGGACCAATGATCGAGCGGCGAGGGAGCCATCTTCATAATTACTAAGAATAGGTATGCTTTTCACCCTCTTCCTGTCAAACGACGCTCAGAATATACATAGCTGCACCAGCATCGCTCAAAATGCTCCCATAGTCAGACATTGTTGCATAGAGGTCCTTCCCACCACAGTCGTGCCAAACAGCTCATGTATTGGCCATCCATTCGATGCCTTTTCCCTGTCCAAACGCCCTGTCTTAGACCATGCAGCAAGAACCCAAATCCATCTCAAGAAACCATCTTCCCACCACAATCTGGGATTTTTAAGCCAGGCTTCAGATTCCTTCCGGGGTCCATCAGACCCCATTTATCCTCCCACTCCTTGCCCGGCTCATTCAAACTGATCTTCCAGGGCTCATCGAACGCCTCGAACCTGCAAATGTGAGGAATTAGCACACATGCCCTTCCCAAGGACCCACTCGGCAGAGAGGACATACCAAAAGTAATTTGTCCCATTAGCCAAACTCTGACAGACAAAATCCCCCATAAACTTGTTCATCTCATCTATCCCGGCCACACTCCCGTTGTGACAGGTCGTAGGCCCCTGTCCGCAATCCGTCCCGCCCCCGCTCGGCCATCCAACCTCGGATATCACATTCTTCTGCGATTTACCGGCGGTGAGGACGGTATCGTGCTGCTGCCAGAAATCCCAGGTCCACCCCGCCGCCACATCGACATTTACGCCCGCGAAGAAGGGGTGGATGTTAGACATTACGACATCGACAACCTTGGCCAGATCAGCCGTCCAGTCGTCTCCCAAATCGGAGGTTGCTACAGGGAGGTTGTATTTCAGCGTTGTGAAGTTATTCTTGACGCTTGTGAGGATAGTCGACAGGTCAGTCGCGGAGAGGTCTTTACGGTAGAGGACCTCGTTGCCGACGATGACACCGGCGAAGGGGTCGGTGCCGTTTTTGGCCAGGATGTCGTACATAGCATTCAGGCCACGGTCGTTGGTGGTTGTGTTGCCGTCGAGCCAGACGCCGAGCCAGACTTTGATGCCAGTCAAACAGAGTTTGTTGATGGCGTGCAGGACCATTTCGGTTTGGTTGCAGTCGGTGCCGTAGAGGCGGATGGTGTTGGTGAGTTGAGAGAGAACGGCCACGTCCATTGTGACATTGTTTTGGCTTGGGGGGTTGCTGAGGCAGGCTGGATACTGCGCATTGAATGGGGTGTAGTCCATTCCAGGGAAGACTTTGTGGAGGTTGATGTTTCCGATGAGCTTCTTGATCTCAGCGGAATTCAGGTCGAGATCGCCCTTGCTGTCGCTGACTGCGGACGGTGCGGGTTCGGACGACAAAGACGCCGCGTGCTCTCTACCACCCAAGACTCCACCGACAATAGCACCAACGATGACCAAGAGACCAAAGACAGCCAGAATAATTTTGTTTCTTTTGCTCCCCGATGTTTGCCTGTGCAGCCATTCGCTCTTCTCCACTCGGGGTTCATCGACGAAAGGTCCACCAACAGGTCCGTAGTTTCCACTAGCATCTCGAGCTTCGCTGCCGACAGTGTTCTTCCGTCCCAAGAGACCTCCCAGGCCTCCCAGAACGCCTCCAGCCACTGCTGCACCACCAGCGGCCGCACCTTCAGGCGCGCCCCGGGCATTGAGGCCAAGCGTAGACCTTCTATGGGGCACTGGTGGTGCCGTCAAGTCGTCTCCGTCATCCTCAATATCGTCCGGATCTATGTCTCCCTGCGCTACCCTGGGATCCCAAGCTGACGAATATCTTTGGTAAGGATTGTCAGAGTAGCCACCTCGATCATTTGCGTATGCGTCTCTAGGTGGGAAGTCGCTCATGGGGATACTGCTATGGGATCGGTTTGCTCTTGGCGTGAGATCTCCGGCGGAGGGAGTGGTGGAGTGCCTTCGTTCATCGTCGAATGGATTCGACCTTCGTGATGGAGCCGGTGATGAAAAAGGGTCTTGAATCTGTGATAGCGGACGTCGGGGGGATGGTGGATTTGGGATATATGGTGTGTCGGAACCTATAGTATCGTCGCCTCGTTCGGGGGGTAGACCTCGAGTAGATTGCTGCATGTTCTCAGCACCCCGCATGGCCTCCATCCCACTTTCTCTTTGATTCGTGTTGGCGACGCCGAGAGCTACGCCAGCTATACCGCCTCCGGCAGCCTCATCACCCATGTTGTCGGCGCCTGGAGTTGTCGTGGACGTAGTCCGAGTTGATGTAGAGTGGCCTAGGTCTCGCGTGCCATAACCACCCGCTTGCCTCGTGTTGAGAGAAGGGAGCTGGTAAGATGATGGTCGGCTTCGGTGTGCAGGAGGAGGTGGAGGGCTGTTGTTGCTTCTCCTTACGGGGGAATCGGTGTAGGCTGGAGGTGCTGATGACTGCAGATGTTGGTAGTCGGGATCTTGTCGAACTGGATCTAGAGATGACTCATCATGCTCGTCGAAGGAGAAGGTCCGTTCTGGTCGTCGAGCCATCTCGGACTTTTACTTCCTTGAAGGGTGAAAAAGTTCCTTGGGTGAAAAAACTTGCTTGGGTGGGAGAAAGGGACGCTGAGACAGTGGCGCGGAGCCTCGTACTCCTCCTCGTATTGCGATCAATGAACAGCCCTCAAAAGTTGGACAAAGGTCGCCAATTTGGTACAAGCATTCGACTTTGCTTGCTCATATATAATAATGACAGTTAGTCACGCTCAGCACTAAGAACATAATTATAATATCCTCTATGCTGGCTCGCTGGGTGTTCACGTGTTTTCAAACATCGATGGAGATCTAAAATTAGCCGGGGCGCGATAAGATTACCAATGTTGATTTCAAGCCTCACCACAGCAACAACGCTAAAGGGGGGGGGAGGTGGCACGAGTGAATCACTTCCAATGGAACAATTGGTCTTAGGCTGCTCTTAACCCTCATACTAGAGCAATGTTAAAACTCTGTGAAAGTTCATCTGACTTGCGACACTAAGGTATACAAGTGTAAGAAGAGGTAGTGTTAGAAAGACCTTAATGGGCCCACGGAATTTACAAACTAGATGCTCGCTGGTAGTGTATATGTGTATGCAATCTCAACAATATCCCTCCATCTCCAGAAGCCCGTCTCCCCAAGATGAATTATTAGTGCCCTACGGTGGCGAGAGAAGAGAACCCTTGACGCTATCAATCATGCAATCCAAATGCCTTCCTTAACATAGGGAATTTCTTCTTCTTTCCACTCCTTCCCGTAGTTGCGGTCACCGCGGACCCCTGCTGGCCCTCAACTGTGCTCCTTCGCAGTCCAATATCTGGCCGACCTCCAGCATTGTGAACAGTAGGGCCATCAGATGTCCGAGGTCTGCTGCTTGGTGCTGTGCTGCCTCCTGGCCTCTGTGGCAAAGGCCAAGAGACGCCAGTCGCGCTCATCACTCCCTTTGGGGTATTCCTTCGTTGCAATTTCGGGCTTTTAGGGCTGGTGGCCGTGCTGCCTGTGACGCTGGGTGTTACTACTTTTGGAGAACCTGGACCTGCACTTGGGGAACTTGGAGTCAAAACTCGCTGATCGGCCTTCCTGGTATTGCTGGTCAAAGGCCGTTCTCCCTTCGTTCTTTCAAGTGGCGTGTTCCGTCGAGCGGCACTCTCGATATCAGGTTTGCGGACCGTTGAAGAGTCATCCCGTTTGTTGCCGCTGAGGACGGCAAAGAACGACCGCTTCTTCTTCTCGGCTGCCATTTTAGCATGGAGGCCCGAGCCCATTGGCGCGAGAGGATCTTGGCCACTAGATGGGGCACGCAACGAGCCTGTTGCGAGGGCTAGTCCTTCAGGTTTGGTGTTACCCGGAGGTTGCGTGATAGTAGCAGGAGCAGGGGTCTTTCTATCCGTTGGCGCTGCATTGTTTTCATCAGAGTCCTCGAGATCTGTAGAGTCACCTTCGTCAATGCGGCGAGGGATGCCTCGTACCGGCGCCAAAGGTGCAGGCTCATCATCATCGCTTGAGTCTGCAAAGCGGCTACTGCTCATCGTTGGCAGACCATCATCATCATCGCTGGAATCCCCGAATCGACTATTTGAGTATCGTGATGCTGGCTTTGACTCGGTTGGCTTGGATTTGGAACTTTTCCCAAAGCCGAAGCGAGACGGTGATTTGGTGCGATTGGCTTTGTTCGAATCCATGGGTTCCCGAAGCGACATACGAGCTGGCTTCGCGGAGTCCATCGAACTCCGCATAGAAGTCCGCATCCCGCGGGGGCCCATCGAGCTGAATGGTCTCCTGGTGACAGAGCCTGCTGGCGATGATGTGCGAGCGCTCAGCGAGCTGGCTTGATTCGCGGAGGCGAACTTCGAGCCGCCATCCTCTTGAGAGGGTCTCATTGAACGCTTCATGGGGTATCTGCCCGTGTCCGACGCAGAGGGCCGAGCTTTCTTGAAGCTGCTCGACGAATCGCTGCCGTTTGACTTGACTCGACGAACTTTTGGCGCCGGCGCCGGCGTGGCGTTCTTCTGTTGAGCAGAGACTGGGGCTAACGAGGGTCCCCCTTTGTTAACTGAAGCTGCTCGTGCGTTGTTAGGAGTTGAGGCTGTCGGATGCTCGTTGTAGTCCACCATTGCCACCGCCGAAACCGGGCGGGTCTTTTTTTGCAATATATTCTTGGGCTCCCGTGAACCCTGCACGGAATTTCGTTGCGTACTGTTCCGCAGAGATGGCTTCGCAGGTTGTCCATCACGCATCGACAAGCGCATGTGAGGCTCCTCAGTCCGATTAGTCTGTGAGGCTCGCATAGATGAATTCATTTTAGGCACTATAGTGGACGCAGTCCCCGTTACATCCTTCTGGTATTGTTTGTCTGGCCATGGTGGTAGATGTTCGTTGTTGGAGCCCGATGGCAAAGGAGAAGTCTTCTTCTTCTTCTTTCTTTTCGCCACAGAGTCAGCGCCCCTCATCGTTTTGTTCGAAACAGGTGCCTCGTCGACTGCTCCTGGAAGGGCTGCTTGCTCCAGCTGCTGTTTCCTCGTTTGTGAAAGGCCAGACCAATAAGCCTGGGCTCGATCCCACCCCTCGGTTGAGGATGGCTCTGGTGGCTCGTTCTGTTTTGTTGACAGTTGACTTGGTCTAATCGTTCCCTTTTCACTTGGGCTGGCAGGAGGTGATCTACCAGAGAGAGCGAAATTCGGGCTAGCTGGACTTTCAACAATAGCATTGATGGAGCCAAAACCATCACCATCAGACTGGTCTTCTGCCGCATCACTATAAACACTTCCGCCAGTGGTATCGTCTTCTGATTCCCCTCCACTATGCGATTCGATTTGTGTTCTAAGTGATTCGGCAACCTCTCCTACTGCAGGAGTCGCGATGTCATGTTGTGCAGCCGCAGCTTCGGGCTCAGGCTCTGCGATTCCAACGGTAGCGGGGTTTATGACCGGCGAAGGGTGTCCAGTCTCAGGAGACGCATGGGACTGCTCCCGTTTCGCCGCTTCTGCTGCAGATGGAAATTCGCCAGGCATTCCTAACCATTCATTTCTTGCCATCAGACCCTCATCCACTCCTGGTGTGGCTGGCAGGAGCGCTATGGATGGTACTGGACCGCTTTGCTCTCCAGATGGAGGTTGAGTCTGGGGTTCCTCTATCAAATTTGGTACTAGGCTAGCCATGGTCTTCGAGCTCCCCTCAAGGCTCTCTGTTTCCCTTGGCAAAATTTGATTTGGCTGTTCGTCCAGTATTTCACCATCATCAGAGTGATAGCCACTTCCTTCCACCGAAGTAACATCTGGTGGTAGCGGATCATTTGCAAGGCGTTGTGATACAGACGGCGTGTTTGTTGTTCGCTCCCTCTTCTCCGCTTCTTGAGAAATCAAGCCTCCCAGCTTCTGATCAGAAGATGTATCAACGCTTCTCATGTTGTCTTGAGCCAGTTCTGCGCTCGATGTGGCATTTCCAGTGGGCTGAGAGGTTGCATCATCGGGGCGGCCACGCACGCTACCAAAAGAAGGGAGAGTTGGTGTTGGCTTGATGATGGAAAATTGTTCTTCGCTCTGATTGTCTTGCTCCACCTTATTGTCACGGATAAGGTCGAGCCAGCTCCGAGGTTTACCTTTGCTCTGCGGACTCATCAAAATCGGCGAATCGGCACTGGCGATAGGAGGGCTTGCAGCACGCCCAACAGCCACAGACCCTTCGTCAAAACTCACTCGGACGGCTTTTTTCTTCCTGGCAGCCGACCCCGAAGCATCGGAAGCGGTGTCAGATGCCTCACTCGGACTGAGGCCTTGATTGCGACTGAGGGCGGGAGAATGCCCCCGAGACGGGGAATGTTTCAGGGCCGACTTTGCAGGCGATACAGAACGTGCTGGTGGTTGGTGTTTCGTTCCATCTGGCGTTTCATAAGAGGGTTGAGAAGAAAAGTGCGCGGCTCTGGCTGGGCTCAACGACATGGGCCTGGTAATGACGGGCGTCCCCAAAGTCGAAAGATTCTTTTTTGCTTGCGGGACACTCGTCTGGCCTGTAGGTTGGCTGTGTGGCTTGGACACAACCTTGGACGTATTTGCGGGTGTACCCTGTCCAGCGTTCCCATTTGAAGCTACTGTTCCATTTCCAAGCTTTCCTGGTACTGTGGGCTCGGCTCGCTCTTCAGCTTCGCGTTCTTCACGGACAATTGAAGGCTGCTTCGCTAGCATCCCAGCTGCTCTAGTAGCGAAGCTCCGGGGCCTTTCGGTCGTAGTGCTTCGTTCTGATATTACTGAGTCAGTATCAGAGGGGTAGGCGTTGCCGAAGCCTTCCTCTGGGTCTCGATTCAGTGAATGCGCAGATGGTGCAGCTTTTTTTTTCTTTTTCATCTTGGGCCAAGGTGATTCGACGCCACCGCTGGGCTGGGTGCCTGTACTCATCGGCGACGGCGTTAACGAGCCTGGTTGCGGTGAGGCGCCTGGAGCAATTTCCTGAGGTGGACCTCCGCTTGTTCCCACTGCCAGATGGCTACCTTCTGCGAAGCTCTTGGCTACCACCTTCTTCTTCTTCTTCACTGGGCGTGAAGCTGTCTCTTGCAATGAACCCATTGACCTCTCTGTTTCTCGGTTCGACAGTCCAGTCGCTGAAGCAGGGCCTGGCAGGGGAGAGCTCACCCGCTTGCCAGGCAATTCAGAAGCATTAGGCGAATTCTGCGGACTCATTGGCCGTGAGAAGTTGACAGACCCTCGCGCACCCGATCGATCTAGTTCACCAACACTTTCCAGGCTCGTCTTACCTGCACTAGCCCCACCGCGACCCGCTTTGGTTCCAGGGCCTCTGTCCAGACTCACTCCCCTTCCTCCAGGTAGTGGTGGGGGAGGCGAGTTGAGCCGCTCCGGGGGCTCAACACTCGCTGGCCTCCGGCTTGATTTCTTAGGAACAGGCGGAGTCGCAGCGATATTCTTGGGAAGGGCGGGTACTGGCGGGGGAGCCTCATTGTCATAGCGTGGATACGGGCCATGTGAAGATGCTGGGCGATCTGGGCGACTTGGCGATGGGTCTCGAAACGCACGCTCGGTCATCGATCCACCACTATCCCGTCGCTGTAACCCTCCTGGTCGACCAGGTGCGCTGCCAATTGAGGATTGGGAGCCACGCCGTTGCATCCGTTTGGTTTGTATCTGACCGACTGGTATGGGGCTGGTAGTATGAGAGCGCAGTGCTGCTGCAGCAGCTGCATTTGAAAGGTTCGCATTGGAAGCTCGATTAGCAAGGAAAGCTTGTGAAGCTGCGGTCGTTGCTGCTGCACTTGCAGAAACCGTCGAGCCTTTGGGCTATCAAGATGATTAGCAAAACTATCGTGGATATGTTTGAGAGACGTTAATGACGAGCTTACCGGGTTGGAGGTTGCCCTCTTGCGCCGGAACATGTTGCTCGACGGGGCAGCGCTATGATTGAGAATTGGCCGTCAATTCCAATTATGGCTGGAGTGATCGAACGAGCGCAGTGTTCCTGGGAAGCTACTAGTGCCCTCAGTCGTGGCATGAAATCATCTGGGCGTGATTCCGGTGGAAGCTTCAGGCCGCACAAGGCCACTAGCGCGTCAGCTTCATGGTCAGTGGCCTCGAAGGCGACAGAATGCGTAGGATGAACGAAGAGCGAGATAGACTGATGGAGGCAAAGGTATGTATGGCGGTGTCACAGCAATAGTATCTAAGTAGGTAGATATTAGGTAGTCATAATAAACCGGATGAGAAATGGAAGGATTACAAGTGCGGTCCTCGGGTTAAGGTAGTGTGGCACTGTGGTATCTACCTAGCAGGGCTTGGCAGTAGGCTATCACCGTATAGAAACTGTAACGTTACTGTTGGGGTTTTCCCCCATTTAGCTTAGCTTAGCTGATAGCATAGGTAGATGGGAATCCACCAGGATTCCCTTGATCATCAATTCCACTCACACCAATAAAGACCATAAATTGTCCATTTCTGCGCAGTTCCTTAACAGTTACCGTTATCATTTGGTTACGTTAAAAACGGCTGTTCTAACTCCGACACGGTTAATAAAAAATAAACATTATTATTAATTTTCGTTTAAATATTCTAAATATAGTAATAATATTATTATAAAGGAAAAGTTTATCGTAAATAAATTTAAATATAAAAATCAAATATTATATAAAAAAAATTAACGTTAAAAAATTTAATATAATAATTATATTATACTGTATCTTTACGGTATTATTACAATATTTTATTTATTTTATTTATTTTATTTATTTTATTTATTTTATTTATTTTATTTATTTTATCCTTAGCCTTTTTATCTTCTGGTCAATTTGCAGCTTATAATTGAATTTTAACTAAATTATAAAAATTTAGTTTTTATAATAATAGAAATAATTAATTTAAAATATAATACTTGTAAAAAAATTTAATATTAAAAAAAAATTATTTAAAAAAATTAACATTTATATATTTCTGTTCTATAATTATAAAAATAAACATATAATATTAATATTTTACGTTGATATTAATAAACGTTAATTTTGAATAGCAGTTTCTATACGGTTTTTTAAGAAGTAATAGTATCTACACGGTTCCAAGCATACTACTAAGCTTTCAAAAGTACTTACTTACCTTAGCGGAAAGCTATGAAAGTTCAATATAATACTAATACTGTTCTTCAAATTAGAACCGTTTATAAATTGTAAATTGAGTTTTCCCTTTATTATTTAATTATACTGTTTGCTTAAATAAAATAATAATAAAATAATAATTTTTTTAAATGAATTACGGTATTTTCAAAATAATAGTTTTAATATTACTTTTAAAGAAAAATTATATAAATACGGTTTTTAGAAAAAAAAAGTATATTATTATTTTTTTTATATATAATTAAATAATTTTTAATAAAGAATAATGTTTAAATAATTTAAAATAGTTTATTGTATAATTTTATTTTATAAGTCGCAAATTGACTGGAAAATTAAAAAGTCGATAATAATAAATAAATAAATAACAAATAAACATTTAAATATTTAAAAAAGAAAAAGTTTTAAAAATTTTTAATTTTTCCGTAATAATATATGAAAGAACCGTCTTTTGAATATTATATAAAAAAATTTAATCTATATATTTTTATATTTATTGTATAATACTGGCTCCAGACTATATAACTTTTTTATATATTGATTTTATAGAACGGTATCAGTACGGTGTCAGTACCGTTCCAAGCCCCCACCAAAACCCCCTGAGGTACCTGTAAGAAGGACTCAGGCCTTGGCATGCTTGGCTCCCGTCCGTTCCATTCCATTTGCTGTACTAGTGGTCTAGTTGCGATCCTCACTAAGGTACCCATGTTACCTTAAGGTACCTTACCACTCTTACCCAGCCTAACCTACGCTTCGTCTCTAGCTTCACAGGTAAGCGACGACCCCTTCGGACTTATCAAAGTCTCTATAACGTCATGTATCCATCCTTGAAATACTCTCTCAACTCCCAGGACCATTGACTGGGTCAGTACAATTACAGCGTACCGCGTACCGCTACTCGGTGCCGAAGTGTTGTAATTGCGCGCTGCGTCTTGGAGCAAAGGGTATCAATGTTTCAGTATCAGGGAGCACTCTGTCATCCTTTTTCATTCCGTCCGCCCTCTCCATACTGATACGTCCCTCGGGCCTCACTTCTGCTCATCAAGGACTATATCGAGCGCTCCGCCCCTCCCGATTGACCCAACCCCCCCTCACCTTTCTTGTGGCAATATTCTGGGACTTGCGGGAATCAGTAAAGCTCGAACAGGTCCTGAGGCCATATCACTCCAGCAAGAAGCATATACGAGTTTTGACCTACGTCGGAACGGCGAGTCTTTCTCCTCGAGGCCATTGGTGGGCCAAACCATGTTCTCGGACCAATTCAAGGAAGCTCAGCGCCGGAAAACGAGGCTATCCGTACATGGCAGTCTTTGCGGAAACTTTCATGTCGTTCTTCACATGTATTTTTTCCTCTCATTTGAACTCTCGGCTCTCGCCAATTTCACATACATCGAAGACTCCTTCTTCCGCTATGCCGCTCTTCGCCAATGCTTTCTTGAGTAGTTGAGGTGGCTCCAGTACATCCTCCTCGGTCAGAACCCAAGTTCCCCAGTGAATGCCCATGGCTCTTTTGCACTTCGTGTCCTTGAATATATTGACGCTGTCAAAAGGATTTGCATGCATTGGCGACATCACAAACCGTGGATCGTAGGCTCCAATCTAGCGTCATGGATTAGCATTCTAGAGTACGTGATCATGGCACCGCTTCAAGATTTAAGGTTTCTTCGAGGTAGGATTGTTTTGAGATCACTTACCGGGATCAGGCCGAGATCGAAAGGTCCACGAAGGTTTCCAATATCTTTGAATGCAGGGCAAGAAGGATAGTCGTGACCGAGGCCGTAATCGTCTACATCCTTCGGGAGCTCTGGCACGGAGCGGTACCCAGTATCACCCCCGAACCATATCTTCTTCCCTCCGCTCTCGACACTCCAGCTACCCCACAAACTGACGCCTTTGTCAAACAGACTCCTTGCGCTCGTGTGCTGGCAGGGTAGGCACCCGATGCGAGCGGTAATACTTTCGATTGCTTTCTCGGGCAAAGAAGCGGAAGATGTCTCCGTTTTTGAGACGTTCACCGTGCTTTGGGATGGAACCAGAGTCATATCACGCTCCTCCCACCAATCAAGCTCCGTGACTTCTTTGACGCCAAATGCATCGAACAACTTCTTATTGCCTAGCGGGCAAAAAAAGTGCGCATTCGGGTGCTTGGCCCTGATTTTCATAATGGTCGGATGGTCCATATGATCATAGTGGTTGTGCGAACTAGATTCGAGGTCAATAGTAATCCTCGATGACCGGGCAGAGGGTGGGGAATGCGAACATCACCACAGCATCGACGGCTGGAATGTCTTCGATTTGGCAAGGGATCTTTGTGTAACGCTTAGGACCTATGGAGCTGTACGGACTGCATCGTTCACTGAAGACAGGGTCAAAGAGAACGCGCAGGCCTCCCGGAAACTCCACAAAGTAACAAGCATGGCCAAGCCACGTTGCTCGCAGGGTTTGGGTCTCTCGAGACGGTAGGAAGTCAGGTACTTGTACGGCAACGGTGGGTGGGGTTGTATCGGGAATGTTTGCGCTGCCAGAAATCCGTCTCCTTGAATTGGTCAGCCTAGTACCAGAGCCAAAGTATAGAGTTACCTTACCACACCATGGCTTTCAGGATGCCAGGGCCCGAAAATTCTCGCCAGCTGTCCTACAGTGCAGGCCTGTGTCAGTAGGTGGATTGAGCACAGGTCTTGGCTGTGGGCATACCCATGGATTTGTAAAGCCTTTCCCATCTTTGAGGTGATGACGCTTTTCCTTGGCTTCTTCTGGCACTGCGCCCGTCAGTGAGGCTGGTGAGATGGTAGCCGCATAGAGAGAAGCAGCTATGCCCGAGTTTGACATTCTGGGGGAGCTCGAAATTCTGCGATGGTGTGCAGGAGGATTTTTAGGGAGGCAGAAGAAGCGGCGAAGGAATGCTTGCATAGAGGTAGGTAGAGTAGAGCGTTGAGAGGATGGGTGGGGAGACTACTTTGCACAAGCAAGAGGGAGACAGACGGACGATAGTAAAGCCAGGGAAAAACAGGTGCCTGGAAAGGACGTCAGATTCGCATATCATAAGGTACCTACGGTAACGAGGGTAATGTAGGTGCCTAGGTAGGTATCTACTTAAAAGCTGACCTGGGACAGTCAGACAGTCAATCAATGAAGCCGTCATTCGGCTTTCGAATCCTCCGCTTCCGCCGTCCCTCGCATTTCCGATGGCGTGCGGATCTGTGGAAATCTATCATCTTGATATTAGATGGTAACGTCAGGCACTGCTATGCCATTGCAGGAGAAGTTGAATTGATGACGGTGATGATACTTATATCCACTCTCATGATATTTGATCGATAGAGTATACAGTAATTAATTACAGGGTTGACAGGCAAGTGGGAGTTTTCCGAGGAGCCGAGGTGTTCTTGACACGCGGCGCTCCTTCCACGAGACCGTAAGACCGTCTCTCATGCTGTGATTCTTGACCGTGTCAAACTCCACTGCCTTTCGTACGAGATCTATTTGCCCCATGGCTTGCTGATTGCCAACCTGGGCATGGCCAGCAATGCCTCATCAGTGCCACCCTCGGATGGGATTGAGCAAGTTGCTACCCGATTATCTACTCCAACGCCCGCATTCACTTCGAATCCCAGTGAAGGAGGCATTGCCGCTCAAGTCTCTTCAAATCCCTTCTTCACAGCTGTGAGTAGCCATGGGACGAGTTCATGGCGCTACAGCTCACGAGTAGCGCAGGGGATCGGTCTAGCAGGCTTGGGCGCCGTCCTCGCTACCGCGCAAAAAGGAGTCCGTTATGGCGCCAGTATGCTCAAAAGACGTCTCTTGGTCGATGTGGAAATAAATGTGAAAGACGAGTCATACCCATGGTTCCTCTCATGGATGACCGCACATCAGCGGTCCCAGCTGCAAACCACAGCTTCTTCAACAACAGCAGCAGCCCTAAAAGGAGGCAGACTTGGTATCGTAGAATCGTTGATGCGCCGCTTCACTCCAGGCATGCATCACCTGTCGATTGAAACCGACAAGATCGAGCATCCCAATGGCTCAGTACAAACTCAGTTCTCCCTCATCCCAGGCCCTGGAAAGCATATCCTTCGATATAGAAACACCTTCCTGATGGTCAATCGAGTTCGCGAAACTAAGTCAATGGATCTGCAGATGGGCAAACCCTGGGAAACGGTCACCCTGACTACCCTATATTCCCAGCGCCACATTTTTGAGCACTTGTTCACCGAAGCCCACCGGCTAGCCCAGCAAACCACTGAAGGCAAGACAATCGTCTATACTTCAAGGGGGATATCTTGGGAAACTTTCGGCGAGCCCCGCAGAAAACGGCCAATCGAATCTGTCATATTGGATAAAGGCGTGAAAGAATCTATGATGTCGGACGTCGAAGATTTCCTCGCCAGTGCGAAGTGGTACTCTGATCGTGGAATACCCTATCGACGAGGCTACCTATTGCATGGACCTCCGGGCAGCGGCAAGAGTTCATTCATTCAGGCATTGGCTGGAGATCTAGACTATAATATTGCAATTCTAAACCTGAGTGAAAGGGGGTTGACAGACGACCGATTGAACCACTTGCTGACAATCATACCTCGACGTACGTTGGTACTACTCGAAGATGCAGATGCAGCTTTCAGTAACCGACGGAGCCAGATAGACGCTGATGGCTACCGTGGCGCAAATGTTACTTTTTCCGGTTTGCTAAATGCACTTGATGGAGTGGCAAGTGCCGAGGAACGCATATTGTTCTTGACTACCAATCATCTAGAGCGCCTGGACAGTGCACTGATACGGCCAGGTCGAGTCGATATGACTGTCAAACTTGGTGAAGCCACCAGATGGCAGGCAGGCAAGCTTTGGGACAGATTCTACGGCGATCTTGATGGCCAAGGAGCCTTCAGAGCTCAATTCTTGGTCAGATTGGAGCAGCTAGGGGTCGTCGAGGCTGTAGACGGAATTAGAGGCATCTCTGGGCGCAGCATAAGCACGGCTGCTTTGCAGGGTCTCTTTCTATACAACAAGGACGATGTAGAAGGAGCTATCGCGATGGCGCAAGATCTACTTCCTCGCGAGGTAGCCAATGACGATGCTCATGCGACAGAGACTCCATTACTTCAGGCCTCACATCGTTAATTACAGCATTTCGAACATAGCCAAACGCACCGAACACCAAAGTTCCCACCATTTTTCACATCAGACAGGCCTCATTTTCAGCCGTCTGGATTTCCAAGCGCCACTGTTCTTGCCTTAATTCATATTGTCTGGGTTTTCAAACACCCTTTGCCCCCGCTGGCACTTTATTATTTTCATCCGGTGTATTCCTGTGATCATCGTTCTCAGTTTCCTTGTAAACTCGATGAAGAATAATGACCGGCCATTGATACGGAGGCAGAGTGCTTTTAGGCAGGCCGTTGTCGAGTATTCGCCACGAAGGCAGCTCCCCTTCGCCTTGAAAAACACCGTCAATGATAAGCGGCCATGTGTATGGACGCGGTGACTTGAACGCAGGCTTGTGGTTATTGGATGCGATTTCCAAAGCCGGACGTGATTGCTCGTGCGCTCCTTTTCCGGCCAAGTCCCGTTCTGAGAGCGGATGAGATGGTGCAGAGATGCATTTCGTCGGATTGATTTATTTAGGAATCGCTAGCGATAGAAGAGCTGACGGAAACTCGCTCTCTTTGCCCTCGTGTCTTTGATAGGCTTTGTTGGGATAAATGTTTGTGGAAAGCGGCAGGATTCTGTCCGGTGGTGTTGTAAGTGTTGAATAAAGGAGCCTTGTTGGCTCATTCATGCAGCTTATGCACCATTCCTATCTGCATGCATAGAAGCTTCCATAAAGCCATCTAGATGGTTCCAAATAGCTATTGTTCTTGTATATTAGATAGATCTCCTCTGATAGATTTCTAAATATAAGCAAGTAATATAATTAATAAAAAAGCAACAGGTTATAAACCCGGGGAGCCTTTAATATACTATTAAATAATATTACTCCTTAAAATATATTATATTTTCAAACCCCTAAAGCCTTATCGCTATAGCCGATAAAGATAGAACGATATAATCTTTTTAAGAAGCTGAAAGGAGTAAATAACTGGAAGGAATAATATTGCAATATTATATATACCCTGATAAATTATTCCCTAAATAAATATATCTTTGGAAACCTTCTATACTTTAAAAATAATATTTAAAATAATAAGGATTAAGGTATCTCCTAAAGCGAATAAGATAAGAAGAATAGGCGAATTAAAGTAAAGATAAGCCTTATATACTCCCTTAAGATCTAGCAGATCCTAGATTTAATAAATAAGAAGATATTATTTAAGAAGTAATAAGTATTCTAAGCCAAATATATATTAACTAGCTTAGTTATAAAATAGGGTATCTTTATTAAATTAACAGAAGTAATATATTTAAGATCGAAAAAGATCTCTAATATATTTATTAAAATTAAAATAATAGCAATAGAGATAAAGGATCTTAATATAATAATTGAAAAAATAATCTTATTAATATTAATTAATAATTTAAAGCCTAGCTAGAATCAATATTAAATAATATTTTAAGATAAAGTTTTTTTAATTAATTTAAAGTATAAGGATATTATAAAGAGCCTTAAAGACTAAAAACAAGTTATAAAAAAAGATTCCTTAGCTAATAATATAAAAATAGCGAAAAAAGGAAAAGACGGCTTTAATAAAGGTTCTAAGGCTAAAGACTAGAAGGAATCTTATTCCTATTATAAAAGAAATAATTATAAAAAGAATAATTATAAGTTCAAAAATTATAATTACCGTAAATATAGGAAGATAAAATATCTTAAAAAGGTATATAAGAGTAAGCTAAAAAAGAATAAATTTAATATAAAATCTAATAAGAATAATATAAAAACAGAGATTATTAATTACTCAGTACGGATTATAAATATAAAGCTAATTTATAAGGTTTTTTAAGAAGTCTTTCCTTTAATAAATATAATATTAATTAGAAATATAGAAAGCGTATTAGCCAACGGCTAAATACTAGATTCTGGTTATATTAATTATTATAACTTTAATAAGGGATTATTTGTTAATTATTAAATAATTAATAATAAGCTAAAAACTATATATAGTAAAACAGATAAGATCTAGAAGAGAGGTAATATTCGTTTGAAATTAGACTAACTAAATAATAATATAATCGAGCTAATTTTTCGGAATATTATTTATACTCCTATTATTTAGAATCTTATTAATATAATAAAATAAATAATAAATAGAGGTAATATACTCCTTAAGGGGCCTAAAAAAGATACTTATTTTATCCTGAATAATAAAATAATTAATTATAATAAAATATAAAATAAATTATATTAATTAAAAATCCGTAAATAATATAAAGCTAGTTAAATTAGGAAATCTATAAGGTTCTAGCCCTATTAAATTAGCTAAATAAGATTAGATCCTACGCTTTAATAAGCTATCTTATTCTAAATCAATATTAACGAAATCTACAAAAGCTATATATTTACCCCTTATATTAATAATTTTAATTCTTAATATTTTATAAATAGTTCTAGGAAGTTACTCGAGTAATATAAATTATAATATAAGAAATTAAAATATATAAGATTTACAAATCTTTAAAAATACTTGAAAATAATTATTAAAATAAATTTAAAAGGAGATCTTCTAAAATATATTTACAGAAATTATATAAAAGGCAAATAAAATTAGAAAATTAATCAGAAATTAATAATATAAACAAAAGAAGTTCTCGAAAAAGTTTATATAGATTTTAAGGGGCCCTATCCCTATATTATATATAAGGAAACGGGGTATTTAGCCCTAACTAATAATATAACCTTTATTATTAAAATTTATCTGATAAAATATAAGTCCTCTGACTCCTTCTATATAATAATAAAATAAATAAAAATAATAAAGCGATAAATAGGGAAAAAGTTGAAAGAATTCCGGAGCGATTAGGGAACAGAATTCGATAATAATTTATTTGAAAAATATTTCAAAGAATAAGGAGTAAAATAAATATTATTTGCTATATATATATTATAACAAAATAGGAAGTTTAAAAGAAAAAACTTTACCCTTATAAGGTTAATAAGGTCTATTCTAATTTCTAAGAAATTGCTAAAATACTTATAGGCTAAGATAATAATTAGGGTATATTATATTCGGAATTATTTATTAATTATAATATTTAATAATATAACTTTATACAAAGCTTTTAATAATATTAAATCAGATATCTCTTATCTTAGGATTTTAGGAAGCCGGTACTAAATACTAATTCCAAAAATATTATAATATTATAAATTAAATAAGAGATCCTGGTAAGGTATTCTAATAAAATATAAAAAATCTAATTATTAAATTTACGATTTATTAAAGAAATACGTTATTATTAGCAGAGATATAAAAGTAGATAAGAATAGTATTTATAAGTTAATAAAAGATATTTAGGAAGATAAGGCTTTCTTCCTCTAAAGCGAATAAGATAATAAATAGCTAATATAATATAAGCTTCCTAAAAAAGATATTCTTTCTAAAGATATTCCTAAGGATAAGATTTCTTTAAATAATAATAATTTAGGGGAGGATAAGGAGCTAGAGGAGTCTAATAACTTTTTTATTTTAGATAATCTTCGTTCTTTTAAGAAGTTAAGAGTTCTTAAAAGCTTTCAGCCTCGCTTAAAGACTAAGAATAATAGGAAGAATTATCAATTAATAAATAATATTATTATAATATATAATATAAATACTTTCCTAGCTATAATTAATAATAAATTTAATATAGAAATCCGGAAAAACGTTTTTCCGGTTCCAAAATCTTATATTTATATAATATAAATATTTTTAAGCTTATATTAAAATATTATATTAGGCTAATATTATTATAAGCCAAAGATTATAAAAAAAGTATTAAAACTTTTAAACGTTATATAATAATATTAAGCAATCTAATCTAAAATAGATTTATTAGATAAGAATAAAACCTAAAAATTAATAGCCCCGAATATATAAAAAGCCCTTACTAGAAAATAAGTCTTTAAAATTAAAACGAAAAGCAATAGAATATTCTAATATAAGGTATAATAAATCGTTTATAAATATTGCTAATAGTATAAAATCGATTATAACGAAACCTTTACCTTAATAATAAAGGCCGTTTCTTATAAGATTATTATATTTATAGCTATAAAGCAAAATCTTCTTATATATTAAATAGATATCGTTATAGCCTTTCTATATAGATTCTTAAATAAGCTGGTATTTATTATTCAGCCAATTGAATTTAAGAATAGAACGAATAATATATATTATTTATTTAAGGTATTCTATAAACTTAAATAATCGCCAAAGGTCTAATATATTATAATTGAAACTTTCTTAAAAAAATTAAGCTTAAAGCCTATTTAGGCCGATTAATACGTCTTCGTCTCTAATAACGGGAGCGTTATTCTAGCGGTTTATATAAATAACTTGCTAATAATTAATAAGGATAAGAAACGTATTTTATTTATAAAAACAAAGCTTAATTAGCGATTTAATATAACTGATTTAGGCCCTATAGCTAAATATTTAAGAATTAAAATTTTATATATTATTAAAGGGATTATTATTTACCAAACTAGCTATCTTATTAATTTATTAAAGAGATTCGGAATAAATAATTATATAATAATATCTTTATTAATAAATATTAGGCTTTTAGGAGTTATAATATTAAACAAAGAGAAAGCCGAGGACTTAATAATAAAATAATATTAATAAGCTATTAAATTATTACTATATATAATAATATAAACGAGACCTAATATCTCGTATATAATATTAATATTAAATCGCTATTGCTTAAATCCTAGAGTAGAATACCTTAAAGTATTAAATTAATTATTTCGCTATATTAAAGGGTCCTTAAACCTTAATATTTATTTCTAAAAAGACTTAGATAATAATATTATAAGCTAGATTAATATAAATTATAATAATATTATTAATAGAAAAAAGAGTATTAAAGGCTATATATTTATATTTAATAAGGGTTTTATTTTATAAGTAATAAAACAACAAACAGCCGTAACCCTATTATTTACGGAGTTTAAATATATAGTAATAACAGAAACAGCTAAGGAGGCTATATAGCTTTACCGTCTAGGGGTAAAGTTAAAGATTAGGAAGGCTAATTAGTTAATACTCTTAAATATTAATAATTAGGGAGCTATTACCTTATATATTAACCTTAAATTCTATCGGAGAACGAAATATATTAATATTATATAATATTATATCAGGGAGATAGTAAAATAAGGCCGTATTAATATATACTACGTTTTTATTTATAAGATAATAGTTAATAGCCTTATAAAGCTATTAATAATAATAAAGTTTACCAAATTTATTTAGATAATAAATATAAGGAAGGAATATTAAATAATAGGATAATCTATAATAAAAAAGCTTCGTTTCTTTTTAATTAAAGGAATAGCCAAGAAGGGCTCAAGGGAGTATTAAATAAAGGAGCCTTATTGGCTTATTTATATAGCTTATATACTATTCCTATCTGTATATATAGAAGCTTCTATGAAGCTATCTAGATAGTTCCAAATAGCTATTGTTCTTGTATATTAGATAGATCTCCTCTGATAGATTTCTAGATACAAGCAAGCAATGCAATCAATGAAAAAGCAACAGTAAGCCTTGTCACCTAAGAATCACTCTCAGCGAGGGCATCAACAAGGCAAAAGACTGGGTGTCTAGAATTGTTTTGCACGATCTTCCATGCTGCAGAATGCCTACGCAGCAAGGAGTGTGCGGTCAGGGTTTCTTGGCAGCCGCTGCTTACATCCGAGAGAGCATACTCCATCTCCCATGCTCGTGAAGGCTGTTTTGTCTTACTGGCCATAACGACTACGGTGAGTCTGGAGCTGAGTAGACCCGCGCGATCAATTGACCGTAATGAGACAGTAGAGGAAGACTTTTCTCAATTATCGAGGAACGTGGGAGTTCAGCTGAAGGAGACAAATGCTTGGCTCAAGGAATTTTATAGCCCTGGCCAATTTCCGGAGCTTTGTCAATATATCAACTGAGATCCGAGCATCATAGGTTACAATACCGGCAGTTCTACATTAGAGTGTTGAAGAAGCAAAGACGGCAAGCGTCAACAGTGACACAACAACTGCAATAGTATGAACGCTGCACGGGACTTCTAGGTTACTGCGTATGCAACGCTCAAATTGGGGGGTAATAATCACGCAACGAGAGGGCTACAGCCGTGGACAAGCCCCTTTGATGTATGTTGGTGCTGGGAAAGGCTGCGTATTTACTTCGAGATCGCCAATGGAAGTGCAGTCGAGATTTTCCATCCTTGAATCGCTCGATGACAATGCTGTTCTCTTGGATAATGCGTTGCCAAAATACAGTGGAATTTCCTCGATGGTGCATCCTTAGGTAGGGTGCTCTAGAGAATTACAGTTCAATCACATATGAGCTATTCCCAGAGTGTGAATGGGCGACCCGGTGCGCGGGCAAGGAGCGGTCCTGAGGTCGAGGTCCAGCCACTGCAGGGAAGAGAGGAGATAGAAGCACGTTGAAGGCTTGGGTTGAGCTTTCAGGTGCCTAGCCAAGCTGCGAACATAGGCCAATCTAGTCGTCATTCATAAGTGTAGAAAATACCGAGCAGCTACAAGGCGACATTAGTCGGTAGAGTAAGTTGCAATGGAGAAGACGATATGATCCTTGTCGGGAGGTGTTGCCTCAGTTACTCAGACTCTATATACTAATACCCTTCGGGGTTAGCCGCTGCTGACTACGTACGCAATCGTTATAGAGTCTGAGCTTAAGAACCTATAATTTTCTCAGGTATAGCTTAATCTTTTCTTTATTTTTGTATTTTAATTTCTATTATATAATATTTATATATCTTTTATATAAAGATTATTCTCTTTCTCGAGCGTATTTAAACGGCGTCTTAATTGACTGATTTTATTAAGCTAAAAAAAAGTTATCTTATTATAAAAGAAAAGTTGAAATTTTGCGCCTAGGAGCCCGGGCTCTCCCTTTTTTATTTTTTTACTTATACTTTAATATTTCTATATTTATTATATAATATTTATATATTTTTTATATTAAGATTGTTCTCCTTTTCGAGTATATTTAAACGATATCTTAATTGACTGATTTTATTAAGCCAAAAAAAAGTTATTTAGATATAAAAGAAAAGTTGAAACTCTATACCTTAGGTAATCCCTTTTATAAATTCTTATTTTTACTTCAAGATTTCAATATTAAATATATATTATTATATATCTTTCTCTATTGGAGAGTCTTCTATATTAAGGTAAATACCGAGAAGTATAATAGAGCTTTTTGATATTCTCGTTATTATTAGAGAAGGGTTGGATTTTGGACTTTGTTAATAAAATTTTTTTTTAAATTATTCTAACTTTTTTTCTAATAGGAATTTCGAGATTCTAAGTTTATTAAATAAAAGTATATTTCTTATTATATAAATTAGATTATTATTATACTAAAATAATATAATATTGTTATTATTATAACTTTGTAAAGGGTAAATTTTGGAGTTGAAAAAGTTAAGCAGGAGAATTTGGAAGTTTATTATCAAAGTTAAGCCGTACCTAAGAAAATTATAGGTTCTTAAGCTCAGACTCTATAACGATTGTATGCGTAGTCAGCAGCGGCTAACCCCGAAGGGTGTTAGTATATAGAGTCTGAGTAACTGAGGCAAGGGAGGTGTTTAAACATGCGCAAGATTATGTCATCTCGGTACAGTCAACGCCAAAGATATCAGGGTCCGAGGGGTTCCTTCGGTCCTCAGCCAGTCAACGTCATAGCCTCTAACACAACTCAAGCGCTCATTGTCCCTCCCCTCCATCAGACAACAAAGCGCGCGTAACTTGGTTGAACTACAAAATCAGGTATATCTAGTTAAAGCCTCCGTCCTATATATCAACACAAACACGATACCTGATTTCTTCTTGGACCGATCACTGTCATCTCTACCGACCAACCTCAACAACATAAACACCCTCGCAGCCATGATGGACTATCTGCGAGCGAAGCGGGCCAGGTCCAGGTCCGAGTCTCCTGCGCGTAATGCAGAAGCAGAGGCCCCCGTCCTCACCGAAGAGGATGAAGAATTTCTTCACAGAATCACAACCGAGGGGACTCGACCAGAACTTCCAGAGAGACCCGCCCCACCACTCCCTCAGCGCCCCGAAGTCCAAGATCTTCCAGAAACGGGCCAAGTCCATAGCAATAACGCCCAAATCGCTCTTTTTAACGGTGCCCAAGATATACCATTACCTCATACTCCAGATATATCGCGCACTGCCACCGAGTCCAAAGATACGGGAAAGGGCAAAGGCAAAGAGAAGGTTCACAATGATTGGAAGAAATCCAAATGGAGTTTCTTGAGAAGGGATAGCAGGGACCAGAGACGCAAGGCTACAGCGACAGGCCTAATGAGCGCAGCCGAGGGATTGAAGTCACCAGATGCACAGCCCAACGAAGATGGCACTGTCTCCGACGCAGAAGCCACGAAAGAGGAGGAGGAGATGACTTCGGTTTTGGATCAGCTCAACTTGGCAGCGGTCGATAACAGAGTATTCTCATTGTCCAAAGAGTCCCAAACGTTGCTCCACAAGTAAGTGTCACCCCTCGGACTTGTGAAAGTTTCGGTGATTCTAAAGGACTATTCCCGCCAGGTTTACACTCGTCCTGAAGGATCTGGTCAATGGGGTCCCGACAGCCTATGGTGATCTCGAATCGCTACTTACCAACAGCGAGGATCAAATACAACGTTCATATACTCACCTTCCCGATTGGCTCCAGAAACTCATCGAGCAACTCCCTTCGAAAATGACAAAATCTATCGGTCCAGAGATGCTTGCAGCTGCCGCTGAGAAACATGGAGTGAACTCCAAATACGCCAACTATGCTGCAAAGGGAGCTGAGAAAGCAGGATTAAGATTGAAAGTGCCCAGCTTGAAGGACTTGATCTCGAAGCCTGGTGCTGTAGCGGCCTTGCTCAAAACAATCATGAACTTCTTGAAATTAAGATTTCCTGCCTTCCTTGGGCTGAATGTGCTTTATTCGCTTGCCTTATTTGGTGAGCCGTCTTTCCACACTCTTAATGATATCACCTTGCACTGCTCGAACGCTGACCACGATTACCAGTCCTGCTCTTTGTGTGCTGGTATTGCCACAAACGTGGTAAAGAGGTCCGACTCGAAAAGGAACGCCTCCTTACCGAGGTTGAAATTGCAGCTCTTGACGAGGATGATGACGTTCCTATCGGTTCTTCGTCAGCGCCACCAACAACCACTGCTCTCCCTGGAGCACCTATTAGAGACGTCGAATCCGGCATGTACGAGCCACAAGAAGTTGAGAGTCCAGGGGGGACCGTTGAGCCCAAGAAGTACGCAGAAGATGGTTCACTAGCACAATATGAGAGAGAAACGAGGCACGGGAAGAAGGCGGGTGAGCCGTAATCGAGTGCAGCAGGGTACCCAATGCGGACTGATTGATGTGGCCTTAGGCATCGAGGTAACAGAGAGGGCCGTGCATGATGATGGGCAGAGCTCCAGAGAGCTTGTAAGCAGAGACAAGCACGACAGGAAGCGGAAGGAAAAGGAGGACCGATGGAAGTCTGCACCCAGCAAAGCACCCTTGGACAGTCAGGAGAGCTGCATCCTATGCTGAGGAGTCTTGATCAAAAATGTTTGCTTCTTCTTCCTCAACCGGGGTGGACAAACTCGGGCTCGACTGTTGGAGCCATGTGTGTACATGATAATGACCAAGCATGATGTATGATAGAGATTACTCAGGTTACCGAGACTGAGGCACGCTTGCAGCGATCACACAAATTTTATTGGTACCCCTTCTTCTGCAACTCCTAGCCTCCTGTCGATGCTTTTTGCGACTGTTCGAGCCTCACATAGATTGCTTGCAGTGCATGGAATTCATGGGGATCGTGTGATGAAATGTCATGGAACTCTGGTCTGCATGTTGGTTTGACCAAGTTCTAATGGTACGATGGTGCTACAAAAATCAGAACGTCTCTCCACCTCTCGTATTCCCAGAAAATACATCTGTCTTTGCGGGCGGCAAAGACAAGGACCCTGATACTGCGAACCTCACGCCGCAACGCATCCAGCCAAATAGGAGAACCCTTACGAAGTTGGTATCAGATCGGGAAATTGATCGACGGCATCAAACTCTTTGCAAACGACTTGTAAGCGGATCATAGCGAAAGTTCGGTGTGCTGAGATTGCTAGGAACGTGTGCCGTAGAATTGGGGGTTGAACATCTTGGGTCTTGACAAGTGTCATGTCGTACTCGGTATCCGTACGGCTGACAAAGCGCCAAAGCCGGCCTCAAACACTGTGCGGAAACAACTAGGAGAAGAGGAACGAAGCCTGGAAAAGTTTGGCGAATGGAAGTCGATTCCTGCCCTCTCGCGCCCAAGATTTCCGTAGGATTAACCATCCTGGTATGATTGTACCACACACTCGTCCGCCGGCTCTATTGCTACACAATTTACCATACGTGGTAGGAGCGTACATCATCATGGCCGCGGTTCAGTCTTGCGGGAGAAGCACGAGATTAAATGAATAGTAATTTAATCTGCAGTACGTAGGATTCTGCACATCATCAGTCGTAATGCTACCTCGCGTAGTACGGTCCTACATAGTACTAAATATTCAGCATAAGTGAGGTCGGATGGATCAGCACAACGTACAAAGCAACACGAGCGAAGGAATGGGACGATGGTTTCCTCCAAAGCAGGTTGGTAGAGGGCTGTGCATCGTCAATACGGAACACCGAGCAGTGGACGCGGCGAATCCAAACCTTTCCCAGGCATTTAGGTGAAACATCAGCAGCAACATCATTCCTTCCTCATCCTTCGGTCTGCCCCCTCGCAACCGCCAACCATTTGGCAATCGCAACTTGTGGCTGCAATGGATTTAGCGACGTTGGACTCTTGGACGCTCAAGTCACTCGATCACTGTCCCAACGATCCGCCCAAGCCTTCCTATCACCAGGCTGTGTTTGCTATAGAAAGACAGTCCAAATTCTCAGAGGAACAGTTCCCTCGTGATTTGGTCGTTTGGTCGTCATTGGTAAAGGGGGTGTCATACTGGGACGGGTTTCAAACCCTGGTCCAGAATCATTGGATACGCTGCTCCTTTCAGCGCTTCTACTTGACGCTATTACATTATAATTATCGGATCGATGACTTCTTAGTTTACTTCTGTGGTTTCGGCGCCAGCCAGAGGAGCCTCCAAGAAGGGTAGAATTCAAGACAGCTCCTCTCTCCACTGTCCCAGGAAAAGAGGAATGCTTTGATCTTGGGAGGCTCATGGATGATGGATGTTACTCCTTAATAGGGCGGAGCTAAATAAAGTACGCGGCGCAACGCCCATCCTATCGGCTGACATGGGCCAATGCTTTGCCGTTTGCGCTATTGCTGTGGGGTACCTTAGACCGTTCCCTGTTGAAGATGCTCGACTTGGTGTCGCAGCGTGAAACAGGGGGCATCCATGATCAACCAACACCACTGCTTTCTCTCCCGACGCGCCATCAAAGCAACCCGGTAAATTACGATACGTAGAGAGTCCGGAGGTACAGCGAATTTGCGAAACATCTACTCGGCTGGAGAGCCGAGAGGATCCGAGTCTTGTCTCTCTCCCTGTAAGTAGCCTGCCTGACTGCAGACTCCAGGTTGCAGACTGTGCTTGCTGGTGAACTTTGCAGCAAACGTGTAGGATGTATCAGCATCAGCAGATAGTAACTACTACATCACCGACAGCATGACTGAATATAGGAAGCTGACCAACTCCAAACCCTTTTGGAGACACGGCGAGTATCAGAGGCACGGGTACGGGTTACCGAGCCATGTGTTCCTAGCTCGCATGCTGTTGGTGATTCTCGGACGCCAAGACTAGTCTCCTATGGTTTTTCAACCTCCTCCGAGCCTCTTGACTCTCTCGCGCCCTCCCATTCATTGCTTGAACCTTTTTTATCCTAATATTGCCCTTCTTCAGCGCCTAGTAGGAGATGAATTCAGGCCCAGGCACGTGCGTTTTGACTCTCGCGCACCGTTACACTTCGCCGTTGGGTAATTAATTCCAGCCGTCCTCTCGCACCCGCTTGGCCATGTTCCTGTTTCACACGCCGCAACATGGTAACCCCTGGTCTAGCTTTTGCCATCCACCGTCCAAACCATCAGGATGCCCTGAGACGACGCTATGCCGGCTTCTTCCTCGCTCATTGGTCGGCCAGTTTCCGAAACCGTAATGGCTTCCCCATGTCCTCCTCCTGAGCCGGGGACGGAGGGGGCCAGAAGTTTGAGGCCGGTTTTATATCAACTTTACCCACCCCCGGCAGGTTCATTTTCTTACCCTGCCTTCTATCCTCTGTCTCATTCTGCATTTCCTCAGCCTGCCCGTAAGAGAGAGCCACTCGCTTCTCCCTCTTGCTCCTTCTGTTACTTGCTACCAATAATACGTTCACTCAACGTACTGTCAATCGTTCCATTCTATTACATACTACATTAATATCAACCCACTGTCACGATGCGGACCACATTATCCGCGATTGTGGGCATTCTGGCTGTCCAGCAGGCTGCAGCCTGTGATACTTGCGTGAGTATTGCCTAGCAGCATTATGCCTCCACCCCCAAAGTAGGAGCTGACCTCTCGTTAGTGGAACAGCCAAACTGGCTTCCCGTCTTGTGCAAACGCTTGTAATCAGTGCACAGGAACTCAGCAGAAGGGTTTCGACTTCTCTGCCAACAACAAGGAAGTGAAGCCAGGTAACCTCGGGAGTTATGGGGGTCTCAAAATTCAGGGCGGTAGCTGCGGAACTGCCGGTGGCGGAGGCTCTAAGAGAGGCCTGGACGAGGTCTTCATTCCACGAGGCTCGTCTCTACTCAAGCGAAATGGAGGCAGCATGGGTGGTCCAGGTAGCCAGCAGCAGACACCTCCCCAGGGTAAAAGTCTACAGACTCCCCAGCAACCGCAATCTAAGGGAGTTGCGTCGTCGCCAAACAGTGCTATCGTAAGCATCCGATATCCTTCAGCTATGGCTACTTGCTAAGACAGAAGAAAGGGCCAACAATGTCTTCAAGGCTCAGCCAACAAGCAAGGCGGTGTCAAACTTTCGTGTGATCAAGGCACAGCGCCCTTCTCGATCAACACTGTCCACGTCTCATCAGACAAAGCTACAACTGTCAGACTCACCTTCAGCTATGGCTCAGGCCCACAACAGGGGCAGACTTGCACACAAGATCAGGCGTGTAATGCCAATGAGATCACTCCCATCTCCAACCCCAACTGTGGTGGTGCAACTTCGGTCGAAGTACATCTCTCACCAAACGCGCCCCAGCAAGCAAACGAAAACTGCAATCTCGGCGTCCACAAGATGGAGTTCGCCTGCCAAACCTGCAGTTCAAGCCAACCCCCCCCAGCGAGCCCCCCCACTTCTGCACCGGGATCACCTCCCAAGTCTGCACCAGGATCCCCTCCCACATCCGCACCGTCGCCTCCGAGCTACTCGGCTCCCGTTTCGCCGCCAAGCCCACCAGCCGGCTCGCCACCAGTGGGCACTGGCCCTACTGGTCCAGCATTCCCTCCGGCGTCACCTTCCGCCCCATACCCGTCGTCTGTGGTGTCTTCTCCCAATAGCCCCAACTCTCCATCTCCACCAGCTCCACCATCCCCACCTTCTACCGGAGCCAGCTCTCCTCCATCCCCTCAAGCCCCTCCAGCCTCGTCCACACCAGAGTCACAGACCCAGCCGAACTCGCCAATCACGCCTTCTCCCCCTGTGGTTCAGTCAACCGTACCGGTCGTCACGAGCGAGATTGTTTACACGACCATCACGAGCTGCCCGTATACTAGCACCCACATTGTTGCTAATCAAACCTCTTACGAGGTCATTCCGAGCGTCTCGACTGTGCTCATCACCAGCACCAAGACCATCTGCACCAAATGCGTTGCACCACCAAATACCGGCTCCCCACCTCCACCCCCACCAGGCTCTGCACCAGGGGCGCCTCCTCAACCACCAAACTCGCCCATCCAGCCAACCTCGCCAGGGGCGCCCCCTCAATCACCAAACTCGCCCATCCAGCCAACCTCGCCAGGGGCGCCCCCTCAATCACCAAACTCGCCCATCCAGCCAACCTCGCCAGGGGCGCCCCCTCAATCACCAAACTCGCCCATCCAGCCAACCTCGCCAGGGGCGCCCCCTCAATCACAAAACTCGCCCATCCAGCCAACCGTCCCAGCTCCTCCAGGAACCACACAGGCAGTTGTCACCACCGCAGTGTAAGTTCCAGTTCTCTGTTTGATGCCACTTTTGTCTAATCCAAACCGCAGTGTCGTTACTACCGTCACCACTTGCCCAGTGACCAACAACGGCCAAGTCACCAGCACTATCTCTACGATCACATCGACCTCGATCTCGACTGTTTGCACCCAATGCGTTGCTCCTCCGCCAAGTGGATCTGCAGCTCCACCTGTCGGAAGCCCCCCAGCATCGCCTGGCTCACCCAACTCGCCCATTCAGCCATCTCAAGCTCCTTCTGTTCCTGTTTCTGCTCCAAGCACGCTGCCGAAGTGTATCGCAACCTGGAAGAAGTTGACAAACTGCGACGAGACCAATTCGGACGCGAACTGCTTCTGCAAGGACTCAAGCTTCACTTCCAATGTACAAGATTGCATCTCATCATGGGCCAACGGTGATCACGAGGTACAAGCAGCGCTTTCCTACTTGGCCGGTATCTGTGCGCCTCACGTCTCGGCCAATCCGGGTATCATTACTAATGTTCCATCCACCATCTCGCTCATTCCGACCCCTGTGTCCACCCAGAACCCGGTCTCGCCAGCGACAGGAGCCCCGGCCGCATCTCCTGCTCCACCCGCCGGGTCTAACCCTGTTCCACCTGCCGGATCTCCTGTTCCACCGGCCGCATCTCCTGTTGCACCTGCCGGATCTCCTGCTCCACCGGCCGGGTCCAACCCTATTCCATCCGCCGGGTCCAACCCTGTTCCACCTGCTGGATCTCCTGCTCCATCTGCTGGGTCCTCTCCTGTTCCACCCGCCGGGTCCAACCCTGTCGCCCCGATCCAGCCTGCTCCCGCAACGTCGGCCCCCGCGGGCCCTGCCGGCCAGCCGTCGACTGTCATCACCATCTCGAGTACATTCACTCTGCCTTGCTCGTCAGCTATGCCAGTCAGCCAAATCAGCGACGGTCAAATTCAAGTCCAGACTGGAGCAGCATCCTCATCGTGCGTTACGACTTCCGTCATCAACACCCAAGTTACCGTGCCTCAGGTCTATCTCCCGAGCGGTTCCAGCAGCATTGGCCTGCAAGCAGGTACCCCTGCCCCTGCTGCTGCCTCCCCCACTGGCAATAACGTCAACTCTCCCGTTCAACCCGCAGGGTCTTCGGTTGGTGTTGCTTCTGGCACCAACGCCCCTCCGGCACCCAAGAACACCAACGTCGCACCATTCACTGGCGTTGCCTCCACCACCTCTAGCAGCGCTATCCTCTTGGCTGTTGTGCTGGCTGCCGTTGGTCTTTTTGTCATGGTGTAAATGGATCAGAAGGGAGGAAAAAGAGAAGAAGGCATAGAGAGAAGCAGGGCATGGAGAGGATGCGGTTGACATTCACGTCTTTCCCTGATGTAACATATTGTTGAGAAGCGCCCTCGATCACACGAATGGATTTCGGGGAAGGCGCATTAATGTACTTCCTGGTGTGGAAAGAAAGATCCTGAGGATTCATTGGATTACGTTCGCTTTCTAATATAAATAAATCGGACGGGTGGGTAATTCAGGAAGTGTGTATCATATCAGCTAGAAGACCAAAAACGAGGCAAGAGCCGTTCTGAATATACCTCCTCGTCCACTGTCGGTGCTGCGTCTTTGTGAGACTCATACAGCTACCTTCATTCCCGATATGCTGCAGCTTAGACGTAGGTAGTTGAGGTGGTTGGTACTCGGTAAGCTGCATTGTATCCAATACCCCCTCGACCGTTCCCGGGGGGGATTGGCCCACCGTAAGACCTCGATGCGATCGGTCAGTCATGCATAGCCAACATGCGGCCTCAGCGGACCTTTCTTCATTCGGATAGTCATCCTCCCGAAGCGAATGGTGTGGTTGGACTCGTTGCATGCTGTTTGAGATTTGCGCAACGCCCATTCCCTATGCAAAGGACTAATTATCTATGCTGCATAGCCCCACTGGCCTTCTCTAACCGAGGGTCATCCCACGTTTACCCGTGTGCTCGTATCAAGATGGAGGGGTTCGTTTGACTGCAAAGTGTTCCACCCCCCCCCCCTGTTGCTTACCCCCTACTTTTTCTTTACTCTGCCCCTGTGGTGATAAGAATAATTGGTCGCCTCGGTCCCATACAATTTTGTTTTCGTTTCCCCACCGCTATCTTTTAGGCAACAACTCTTTCCCCAGAGCAAATATGAAGTGAAATAAGCAAGTGCCCCAACTTCTCCCTGTCGGTAATTGCTCTCCGTCCATCTTGTCAATCTTCCTCTTTTGCTATTTAAAATTCAGCCACCGCCATGGCAACTGTTAACCTGCTCGCCCGAGCCACGAACACAACAGCTGTAGCCGACTATAGAGCTGCATGCACACTTGATACATGCCCTATTCAATCATCATACTACAATTACCGACCTTCGCTCGGCACCAATGCGGCCTTCCTCGCCCTCTTCTCTCTGTCACTATGTTCCTTCCTTGCGCAAGCCATCCTGTCCAGGAGGTTCGTTGGCTTCACCATTGCCATGCTCAGTGGCTGCGCTCTTGAGGTATGCCTGTCAAAGCTCGACACTCCACATTTCCTAAAGAAGCTGACCATGCTCAAGGTCCTTGGATATATTGGACGCGTCATGAGCTACCATAACCCCTTCGATCAGGTAGGTTCGCCCTTCGGTACATCCACCCTCTGCGAGGAACATGGCTAAAGTAGCGATACAGAATGGCTTCTTGATGCAAATCGTCTGTTTGACCATTGCACCCGCCTTCCTGGCTGCTGGCATATACCTCACCCTCTCACGCATCGTGGTCACCTTTGGCCCGGAGAACTCCCACATAAAGCCGCTGTCGTACCCTCGCATCTTCATCCCATGTGACGTCCTCTCGCTCGTCTTACAAGCCCTTGGCGGTGGTATGGCTTCAGTCGCTAGTCACACCGGTAAAAGCCCGGATACGGGCGACCACATCATGGTGGCGGGATTGGCATTCCAAGTCTTCACCTTGCTGGTGTTTCAGCTGTTGTGTCTCGACTTCGCGGTACGAACGTTGATGCGCATGAGAAAAATGGGTGAAGCAGCTCTAGACCCCACACATTCAATGCTAAGGGCGAGCCTCAAATTCCGGCTGTTTCTCGTTGCACTTGGACTGGCAACAGTGTGTATCTTCATCCGGTCAATCTATCGTGTCATCGAGCTCGGAGAAGGCTGGGAGGGGGCTTTGATCAAGAACCAGAATTTGTTCATCGGCTTCGAAGGTGCCATGGTCGTTGTGGCCGTTCTGGTGTTGAACATCTTCCACCCAGGGTACTGCTTCAGAGAGGGATACGAGCCAAAGACGTCGTTCTGTGGCCTTGGGCGGAGAAAGCAGAGAGGGGCTAATATCGTTACGGAAGAGAAAGGGAGTCCTATACTGGATGGTTCAGGGGAGGTCACACCGGCTCACTACACGGTCGAGAAGCGAGGTTGAGCAGAAAACTTTTACCCGTTGTCAGTAATGTACTTCGTAAGGATTCGATTAGGGCTTAAGCTACTAGTCGGCTCGACGTTGCTTTAGACGGAATCTTCCTAATACTCTGCTGGTTTACCTAGGGGGGAGCAGTGTCATAGAATTGCTAGGTATGATATTCTGGACAGAAGGATGAAGATTTCAACTGAATACACATCTCTGCAATACTTTCAACTATTTCAATTCCCAGCCACAAGTTTCGGATCGCGGTCAGATCAGGATGGCTAAGCAATCCAGCCGTACTGACAGATCGGCCTTCGAGCAAGCCAATACGTCCTGCAATTTTAGATCTCGAAACGACGGACTTCAAGTTGTCAAAGGTACGATGATTGAATATCGCAGGATTCAACAGCATGCATCACAGCCAATCCAAACGTCGCGCGTTGTCGTCAAACTAGAGCTACAAACTGGGCAAGACTGCCGCGCGTTGAGGTAACTTGTTCTAGGATACAACATCAAGAGTGGAAGGACGGTTGAGGCTTCACTGGTTATCATGCTCGTTCCTGACTTCCGAGCGATGTTTACTCGTTCGAAGCTTTCTGCACTGTGAGGCCATTGCTATGGGCGAAATCGAACAGTGTAGGGATTGGTATCCCCTTTGAGCTTATCGCCGGGTTCAGGTCTCCTGTCTTCAAACAGGCCCAAAGGTATTGCCCGAGGAGGAGCATAATAAATTTCTCTTTTCATGATGTGGGCCTCTAATGTTTCTCAACACATTTTTGCGCCGGATTCCACATCAAAACGGTACTGTACATTGCCACATCATACAAACACCTCCCATCCCCTTCCTAAATCTACTGCGTCTTCTTCCCCTTCGCCTCCTCATAAGCCGGCTCACTCCACAGCCAAATCCCCACAAAGCACATCCACCCAACAATGGTCACCCAAATGCCCGCAATCCACGCCCAACCTGCACTGATCTCCCAACTGCGCGGCCATTCATCGTGGGCAAAGTGCCGTACAGTGACCTCTCTCTTGACGTCAACGTTCGTGAGGAAAGGGCGCTTGTAGTTGACGCGGAAGGAGAAGATGCCGTGTTGGTCGGGGAGCTTGAAGGTGGTGCTGAAGATGGTGCTGTTTGTAGTTTGGGAGATAGGGGTGAGGTCGAGGCGGTGGAAGGGAGAAAGCATGGTGAACTCAAGTTGGAGGGCGTCTGAAGAGGAGATGTCTAGAGAGGCGAGGTGGTCGATGGTGTATTCTGAGAGTTCGATGTCGAAGGTCTAGAAGATTGTGATTAGCACATGCTGCCGAAAGGGATGCTGATTGTCAGAACTTACCACATCATTCTTGATACGGTAGATGGTCGGGTTGAGGTAGCTAAGCTGGACAACACTGTCATTTCCGCCGCCGTCACCCTCAATCATGCTGAGATGATGTTCCACACGGCCGACTCTAAGAACACCCAGTTCCTTGAAAGTCCAGGCGCTGATTTGTTTGGCGAACTCCCTATTCGCAGTCTTGCTGCTCTTTCCCGCAAGATCCTTCACTTTGGCATCAAACCACTCATTCTCCAGCGCTTCGACCGACCCGAAGACTGTAAGTCTGGCAGAATTCCTCGCCTGCATTGTGGACACCAAGGAGATTTGTTCGCCGACCAGGAACGGATCTTCAGCAGTCTCGCCATCCTCTTTGGGATTGAAGCTGTAAGCAGTACTCTTTGCCCGTAAGACTGGCGCAAGCAAGGGGCTGCTTTCTCCGAGCTCCTGCGCCACAGCTCTTGGGAACGCAATTGTGCCATCTCCACCGAAGAAGCTGCGAACATCAGGCCGCGAGGAGGAAGGCTGGGGCAACAGTAGAACATCATGTCTGTCGGAGACGGAGGTAGAGTCGTGATTGAAGTGGTCGACCACGAGGGATGTTCGGTCGGGCGGTAGGTGGATGTCCAACTCGAGGAGGAGAGAGGATATGGCGGTCGGGATTGGGTTTTCGGCAGAGAGGGCAAGGAGGATGTTGCCGTCCTGGTTGACGAACCGGAGGAGGAGATTGGGTGTCAATGCTGGGCCCAGGCCTGGAGAAGAGTCAGCTCGTCTTCGTGCATAGAATTCGAATATAGATCTGTGACCTTTTGACTTGGTGGGAAGAAGGACAATGTGGTCGTATGCTCGGTCGCCATGCTTGAATAAGGAAAGCTTGTCGTTCTTGGGGGATTCGTAGGTTATTTTGTAGCCTCTTGCTAAGGAAGAAGAAGCGTCAGCGAGGCCAATTGATGAACATGGACAACGAATCACGCGGCGATCAGACAGACGTACCTTCCAGGTCGGCCCAGAGCTGCGAATACTTGACCTTCTCCGAAGTTTCCTCGATGATAACGAGCAGGCGACTGCCACTACTACTTAGAGCTTGAACGAGCCCAAGTAGCAGCAGAAGTAGTAAAGAGGAAAGCCACCTCATGTTGACGGGCGATTGAATTGCAGCTATACTACTTTAATTGTTTTTGAACTCTCGGAAGTTGGTCTGTTTGGAGACCGTGTCCCCAAATTGGGACTGGCTCGACACCTCGGCCGCTGACTTCAACTTCATACCGGAATTAATATATTCCCACCTCCACCATTTTTCTTCTACCTCCTCACCTCCTCCATCTTCCACAATCTGCTACCACTGAGCAGCTTACAGCACTTCTCGTATGCACAATTTTGATTGAATCCCCCCTTCGCCACCACAAATTGACCAAATTCTCAGCCAATGTCCACCCCTCGCTTCTTTTCGCAACCCATTCGCTATCTCCGCTGGGCTTCCCACGAGAAACCAGCAATTTTTTACTCCGTCGTCATCGGCTCCGTCGGCCCTGCATCCTTCCTCTTCGCTCCACCTCTTCGACGATTTTTCAATGACGGGGAAAGGGATAGGATCCCTATGACATATCCTGGTATGTGCTGACCGTGCAATCAAGACGAACCCTCGCTCACCGAGCTCTGGTAGTACCCACGGGTCCACGCAAAATCCCAGAGGGCTACGATGACTGATGGACCACGCCGAGGTGGAAATGAAAAAGTGACTGAAACAGTGCAAAGCTTCATAGTCAAGGAAGTATAGCAGGCTCAAATGCCATCTGGTCGAGCGAGGAAGACGTGAGCTTGGAGCTGTGCATGTGTACTAGAGGCCTGTGGGATTGCTGGGGCTTCTTAGGCTGGCATGAGGCTATTATTGGCGTTGAACGTATTGGACAAGGGCTGAGCATATGGGAGGGGGAGGCTCTGAATACCCGTAGACTGGCGTCCATCCGTACATGGTAGCTACAAGATGTACGGGCAATATAGGTGCATGTTCACCCCACGACGCAGGACTTGGAGGAACCAATTGGCCTTAAGCACAAGAGGAATTCTCTTCAGCCACTGTCACCACCGAGTTGGAATAACTGGGACTTGCGAGAGAACAATTCCTTTCAATCGCTGCCGAGTCTGAATCAAGTTCCATGATGATAGTGATTCAATTGCCTCATGAAGATCCCATGTCTAATCAGCAATTTCGACTTCTTTCCAAGTCTCCAACTCCAGCCGCTGGCAAGCGCTGCTTCCACGCTTCCGCCCTTTTTCCTCGCGCCACGAGCCAATTGATTGCCAATACTCAACGAGCAGTCTACCCTACGTGCGTGCCGTGAGAGGGATCAGCCGTGGGATATCCATATTCGGTCTCGGAGTGAAAAGATCAGCCTGGTCTCGCGCCTTCTTCCTCGAAGCGTCCGTCGCGTACGTCAATACCCAGCATCCGAGAACGGAGGCTTGCTAGCATCTGCACTAGCAACCTTTTCATACGCTCTGGTTTGATTAGGCGTCCATGGTAGCGAGGAGTTGGCACCTCTGCTTCCTTGCTTGAATCATGAAAAGCAAAGTAGCAACTTGGGCGAGCACACAGAGCGAGGAAGAATCTCTTTTCGTCCCAGTGGCACTTTCATCGTTTGAAACCATTTATCTTTCCACTGTGCGATGAAGGAGGGCCGACATTGCTGACACCTGCGGTAGCTCGACCAGGACCGACATCGATACCCCCCTCGCCAACCTTCCCGTTGCTGTCAAAACTTCGTGTACTTGACATGCTGTCGCTCCTCTTGCGATTATGTTTTCCGTTCTTTTTCGGCATCGATGCCAGATAGTATGATCGACCTGCAGTAGTGTTGCCTCTTGTATCTTGATTCTGGCCCCCGCGAAACATGACCGCTGATGAGCTGTTACCGGAGGAATCTGTGGTCATTTCGCGATCTCTCATGCTGGAAGGCGTCCCTCCACCAATCTCACTACTGCTTGGAGATGAAAGATCGTCATCGGGATATTTCGAGTCGTCCGTAATAGCAAGCCGTCGATACCTTGGGGATTGGCGTGCGAGCTCGGTGGACATCAGGTGGGCTCGACCAGCATACACGTTCAATGCCTCGAACACATGGGGGAATACCAACGTATCTACATCTTGAGCCCAGAGGAAATCCAGGTGCTCAAAGTGCGGTATTTCCTTGGCCACCGTGTGGCAGGGAAGTTCTCTGAGCATGACTCGGATGTCGACTAGACTATCACTACCCCCGTAGATGAGAACAACTTTAGTTGCAATGTTCCTGGTGGGGAATTTGGCAGCTTTGTAATACCGATCGCTGGCCCCAATGCTCAAAGGTGCTTGCACATCATCGTCATACATCTGCAACATGGAATTCAGTATAATTGTATTGCATTTGAAATGTTTTGTCACTTACCTGGAAACTCTTGTTTCGAATGATTTGAAACCAATGCACCACACTCTTTGTACTGGTGAACGAGTACTGATGCGTTGTTAACGTTCGGCACCGCTACACATGAACTCTGTTCTGACGTACAAGATGCGGGTATGCAGCCAATTTCTGTTCTGCACTAATGTTCTTTCCAGTCCAATTGAACAGAAAAGAAAGAGACGTGTCGAGGATGCGAACAAATATTGGTGGATATAGAATAGACTGCCACATCATAGCAGAACTGAGTATACTGCGGCGTCCGAACGCAAGAAAGAGAAATTCCGGAGAAGCTTTCATCAGCGCATCCACGACTCCGTTTCTCAAACCTGCAGGAGACATTGCCGGAGCAAGCGCAACAAAGACATCTATCTTGTCATTAAGTGTGGGATGGATAGACAGTGCTGCAAATGCTTGGGCAGTCCCTTGGCTGAAACCCACGTACGACAGCGACAGTTGGTGCGTCGTATCGAGTACGTAGTCAATACTATCCGGAATGTCGTGGAACGCAAATTGGTCCATAGAGAAGTCCCAGAAGTCAATCGATGCTGGCGAAAACCGGCTAGATTTTTTGGAGTATTTGTTGCCACGGTTGTTGCCCAGCTGTGCAGTGTCAATTGTGGTCTAGGAAAAGGGAAGGGCAGGTTATCCCACCCAAACATCGTAGCCTCTTTCCACAAGGGCGAACGGTAAGCATCGCTCCTCTTCTGTCATGCACACCCATACCTCGCTGTTCATAAGTAGCCCATGGTGAAGGTAACATGCTCTCTTTGCCGTGCTGCCCGTGCCAGCGTTGATCCTCACGGCTTCTTCTCCTTTCCTCCAACACAGCCTGTGCAATCCGAGCAAATATCCATCCCCAGTCTTGACGATGTGTTCTTCCGCGTGGTAGCCGTACAAAGCGCAGAGGTCTACGAAGTCTGGTGAATTGGCGATCGATGTGACCATGGGTTCCTTCTGGGGCCGTGATTGTCTCTGTTGCGATGAATACAGCCAATTGTAGGCATTCTTGGAGCGATTGTAGCAAAAGTTGATGACGGACTGGGGCAAAGCGAGGGTGATTATTCTGATGAAACCCTCGAGAAAGATAATAATCAGGGAGCCAAACAGAGCGATGTACTCGTGCCTGGCTGCAATTAGCGAAGCAGACAATGGGCCTGTTAGTACTTGACTGACCAGAACAGACGCCCAATGAAGGGAATTCGCCAAGCCATAGAGACGATGGAGGTATCTGAAGCAAGTAATAACGCGCCGAGTTATAGTTCATAGAGTGGAAAGCCATGGGGTAGGGTCTGAATACGGAAGGGCGAAATGTTGCGTAAACTACTATGTAATATTATACGGAGTACGAGAGACGTCATTTCGCCAAGCATTTGTTACCCAACCCCTGGCCATTTGAGTCTGGCCCCTCGGGCCCAATCCTCTCAATCCTCTTTCCACTCTTTCCACTCTTTCCACCCTTCCCCTCGTCCCTATTCCTCCTCCTCTTCCGTCTCTTGACGTATATATGTTTCCTACGTCGGAGTGCGTCGATTGGTCTATCGATTACCCTGTTTGGTCGTTATTACTCGAAAAAATTTCTGCGTCATTGCCTGTCTATCTAGAGTATAACCCAGGTCATTCCTCATCACGTTACCTCCCGATGATTTCGTCTTTTCCAATCTCGAGGATGCCTTGTTTTCTCCCTCCCTCTTCCTCTGCTTTGCCCTCGTTACTTGCGTTTCGCTTATGAATCCAACTCGGTTCGAGAAAAAGTGCATAGGTGCTAACCTGAGAGTCGCATGGCCACTCACACGAACGCTTATGCAGTGGGTGTTGCTGTCGGTGGTATCTCATTGGGAGATAACTGCTTGGTGGGAATTTGCGCCAAGATCTCTCGCCTCACTCGCCCATTCTGCGAGCCTACAGCCATCAGAATGTCTCCTTCGGGCTTCGAGATATAACGGATTGGCCCTTCGATCCATTCATCGGCCAACTTTCCAATACATGCCCGAATCTCCGCATCTGGGATTGGATGCATCCCAAATTCCCACTCTAACGTTCCTCCAAACCGATGCGGAAGGTTGTCCGGCTCAATAAACTCTGTCAGCTTTCTCGAAGCTTCCGATGCCGTTAGAACAAAGATCTTCCTGGTCGTCGCGGGATCAAACCATCTCGTAACAAGACTCCAAATAGTGGGAAAGAAATACGGTGCCCCAACTACAAAGATACGCTCCACGGTCTCTGGATAATGCGCCGTTGCCATGCTACTCGCAGTTTGAAGAAGTGATCGCAGATTCCAAAACTTCCGCAGACCGACTTTAGAAAGATCGATAATGTTGGTGGATCTGTCCATAACTTCGCCGGCAGGGTGAGTCTTGCTGCAGAGGCGCTGCGTAAAGTTGGTCACGTATTCGGCTGGGAGGAAGATGGTTGAGAGCTCAGGGTCTTCTTTGGCGATTTGAGAGAGATCCTCTGGACGAATATCGGACAGGACGTAGACCATGACTGGAACACCCTTTTTGTCTCGGCGGCCAGTCCATTGGGGTTGCTGAGTAGGCATTGTGAGTATGCGGTCTTCTTTTGTTGCTAGTCTAATCTTGCAAACACTTACTACTCGGTTCATGCGCTCGAATCTCTGCACCTCAACGTTGTCAAATGTATGGTCAAGGGCGAACTTTCTGCGCCAGGCTGCTGAGGTGCTGTATTGTTGGTACGCAGCCTGTGGGTCGTAGGAGCGAGCACGAAGATATCGTCTGAGTACTTAATGAGTGGATATCTTAGACGTTGAACACGGAATAAAGATCATACATTGAATTGATATCGTCATTGTGCCCCTTAGCAGGATGAACTTCCAGCTCGCTTGCCGGCCAATACACTTCATTCTTCTCGCACAATCCTTTGAGCTCTGCAAGAGCTTGGGCGTGGTGGTCGTCAGCGAATGAAGGTTGGGAGACCATAGTGAGTTTCTTTAAACAGACTATTCGAACTTGGTGAGGATTCAAGGGCCCAGCTAGCAAGAGCTCTATCTCGGGTTGAACAGTACCTTAGTCAAAGATGCAGCAAGTGAGACCGTGTAGAGAAGTAAATGGAGAAAGAAAAGGTGTTTTTGCAGTGTAGAAAGTACCGAGTAACAGTAATTATCCGACACTTCCGTAACACTGAATCATTGTAATCGGTGGCCTGACGAAGCCATTAGAGCATCATCCGCAATGGAAGGCGCCGTAGTCGAACAATGGGCGCAAATTTTATCGGACAAGCTCACCGGACATGCTCGTCGATTGGTCAAAGGACGAGTCTGCATTCTTAGGGTGAAGGGTGTAAAGTATTACTGTATTCCCAACTGATGTACACAGATCTCTTTCTATTTTTAGACATTGCAGTTTCTTAACCGGTAGCCACAGCTTGCTTGATCAGAACTCTTTCGTCTGGAATCGAGTAAATATACACTGTCTCACCCAATATTCTTAAAACCCTCTAGGCAGATCGTCTTCAATTTGACCGAGCAGTGCCTTCAAGTCTATTGCCAGCATGCCCTCCTCGTGCAAAGACATCCGTAAGTTCTGCCCACCTTTGAACGCTCCGCCACCAGCTAATTCTCTACTACTCCAGGTGCCGCTCTCGCGACCTGCCTTCAAAATTCCGACTGCGTTATGATCTCTCGTCATACTCCTGCCGAGTGCTTGCGTCCTCCCCTAGTCGAAGCGCTACCGACACGTTGCCAACAGCTAAAGAGAGGCTATGGGGACTGCAAGAGGGGAATGATAGACATGCGGAAACGGTTCAGAGGCAACCAGCCATTTGCGGTGAGCCAAGAAATCGAAGGCGAAAAGGGCGGTCAGCTCTATGGTGGAGGAAAGGCTGTGGGAAATACAGGGGTTGGAGGCTTGAGCAAGGCAGAGACTGAATTGATCGAGGGCGTCGATGGAGAGTTGAGAGGCAAACGCTGAATTGGCAGACATAGACTGCGACTGGCATGGCGGTGCACCGTCACAATACGGGTTGATGGGACATAGTCGAGCTGCGAATGACTATCGAAGGGTGCAAGCCAGCAGAACATGTGGATTAGGAAAAATGTCCTCCCTAGCATTCCCCTTGGCCAAACCTGTGCAGAACCTGCCTCAGCAACATGCGTCGTGCGAGTATTGAGTGGAACAGCAGAGGGACTAGTCGATGATTGACTCAGACCAGTCATTTTTTTGATGGGAAGCCCAATGGGATTACCGGCGAGTCTTTGGCTCAAAACCCTGGGCAAGCTTGAGCGTCCGCCTCGCAGATACTGGCCTCACTCTCTTACATCAGTAACACCAATCAAGAACCTCGCCCCAGCCTACAGGCCGTCCGAATAGGATCCGAAGGCCACGTATGGTACCAACAGCAAGCGGAGCTTCGACATTCCAATCCTGTTCACTTGGTGTAGACAGAAAAGTCTCATTGGGTGTGTTCTCGAACGTCGTTGACAATGCTTTTGCTAAGCTACAGGTTGCAGGGCATTGCAGGGAATTGCATTATGATTGTTTCCAGCCGTCATCTCCCAGACTTATGCGTTTTATGCTTTCAGTGACCCCTGCCTCTTTCGAGCCTTCTTCTTTTTGGACATCCGCTCCAACCACAAGGCCTGCCCCATCACAACATCCAGCCTCATCGAATTTGACGCCCAACACTCGTTCAGCAACCCATCTCGCGGTCCTTGTGTGCAGAGAAGCCTCTGTACTTCCGACATTCACCTCAGCCTTCCCGCTATTATGAAAGGAACGTCAGCTTCTTGACCTTTGCATCAAAAAGCTGCAAGTAGGAAAAGATTGGATAGCATGCTAGCGAAATTGCAAACCACCTCGCCTCAAGTCAATCGCATAAGGAAAGGGTCAGAGATACGTACTCTGCAAGAGCCTGAAAAACCACCAGCTGATCCTGCATGTGCTCATCCACACAGCCTCCATGCGCTAGCTCCCCTTTGAGATCTGTCACAACCTTTGCTACCAAACGTTCAGTCTGCTCTTCTGTATTTTGGTCAGCCGGCCCCGGTTTCTTGCCACGCTTCGGCTTATTGTTTAGTTTGCCCTCATAAAGCCAATCGCGTCCAAGAAGGTAACCCGAAGTGGTTTCCGCTACAAGCATGAGATACAGCCTTTTTGGATTTCCGGAATTTTCATCGAGGACAATGTGCACTTCTGCGGTAGGAAGGAGGTTGGCAAGATGCTTTCGGACCGTATTGATGATGGTTCTCCTGTTAGCAATGTCCGGGGCAAAGATGGAACAGTGCACCTTGGAAACCTCCCCTCTCTCGGAGAAGCGAAATGGGAGCAATTTGAAAGACTTCGTCAAGGGCGTGAAGTCAAACGTAACACTGCCGACATCGATGTGCCCCACGCTCCAGCCTCGGCGGTGCACGGTTGTCAAAACCTTGGGTAAGCCCAATTTGGTATGAAGCAGTGGTAAGAGGACCTGAGTTACGTATTCAATCGATGGAGACTTGCTCACGTTCGTACCTCCTTCAACATTGATCCGAATGGGAACAGGAGACGCAGAGAACAGTGCGTATGGAAGGATGGCCTGCAAGATCAAAGGAATGGCGCCCGGAGTCGACAAGGTGATACGGCTTTCGCGCCGGCTGAGTCTACCGTTTTCGTATACATCGTTCCACACAGCCCTTCCTTGGGATATGCTGTTTTCGAGTGCTTCTAGACCAGCCGGCTGGAACTTCAACTCTTTGCTCTTCTCATCCATTCCTTCGGTAGTAGCTGCGGTGGCTTTTGCAAGCCATGCAGCCCCAGCAAGGTGTGCGGGCTTCAGACCACCCGCGTTCCCACCCGGCTTCCCACGGTTGCCTCGAATGCTTGTGATGTGAACGGGCACTCGGGTCAATGATGACAAGGAGAGGGCCAGACGCAAAAGCTGCCCGCCACCTTCGAGTGTAGTGCCGTCCAGGTGTACTGTAGCCATCAGATCGATGGATCCTTAGGAATCATGTGCTAAGCAGAGAGTGTTTGTGCTGCTGCTCTACTTTACCTAAGATAAATATGGACGCTTCCCCAGGCCTGGAGTCACCCGTGAGTTATTATTTAACTCGTGGGGGAACACGCGAGGAAAAGGCTGAGCAAATAAAATATTACCTATTTAATAAAGTTTGTCCCGGTAAAACAAGTCGCCGAACGCTACATTACTTCCGTCAACCTCTCTGCCAAAGCTCCTTTCCCTCAACTGCCACCATCTTGAGAAAGCCTCTTGCCTTTGACCATCAGTATATATGAGAATGTGAGTTATCCGCGTGATAGAATTTCTATATTCTATTAATACCTCTACCAGGACTGAGCAGGGAGCCTCTTCCACGGCATCGCTAAATGCATTGCCTGACACCTTCCATTCTCTGACACCTTTACCCTCCATCCCGCCCTTACCCGCTCTCGTGGCCTTACCTTCGATAGAGCAAACTTACCACAGGATCAAGCCTACCGCCCCTCCTCCAGAAGCAACAGTTCAAGAAGTAGAGTCCTTCTTCAAGGACTACTTCCTCGCTATTGATGAGTCAATGAGCCAAGACAATGCGGGAATCAAAGCAAGGCAATTAAGAATCAATGGCTATGCCCTTTACATATTACCATCAGACTCATTCAAGGATGCTTTCGGTCCTGAAGGACGAGGTATCTTTGAGATTCTCGTGGCCGGAAAACATTGCTATGAAAGTTGATTACTTACCGCTTAAAAAATTCATGTGTTATTAACAACTGATTAAGTCTAGGCAGGGTCATTCTGACCTGCTATCAAACTTATCTCGAAAATTCTTGTCCTTGTGGCCACAGGAACTGGTCTCTTCCAATACACAAGAGACCCTAAAGACAGAAACTTCATCTTCTCGTACGTTGTTATGGGGGTCGTCTCTAAAACAATCTTCTTGCACTACTCCTCCACTACTAAGCGGTTCGTCCAATCAAAGTTCTGGCCACAAAGACTCAAAATCCGAAACCCAGCAGTATCGGCAACAACACCCTGGACGCCATGGTGAAATAGATACAAGGCAGCCCGGGAATTGTATTAGGATTCGGCGTCATTATTACCAAGACATAGATTAAGATAATAAAATTATGTGCCCGCTGATGTCGGCAAGGTCCGCTGTGAGTCAAGCGAGCATGTCAACTCCATGTCGCTCTCTTCTACCATGATTGGTAGGATCTTCTCAATGTTTGCCGGCAAGACCCTCACCTGCAGGCCTATTTTCCTACTTGTCAAGTCTCGGCATAACCATACTAGAGGATTCCTGTTTAATGAGGTCACCCTTGACATTGTGGTCTACATATATGCTACCAAGAGCGTTTTCGCAGCAACCGTTCGCTATTTTTGGTTATCACGTCTTCACAATACTCAACATGTTGTCCGTCAATGCTTTGGGCGGCCTTGTGCTGAGTTTTTCAGTCCTGAGCAGCCTTGCCGCTGTTCGTTCTTCGCCTCAGGCGTTAAACCCACAGCTGACGAACACTATTCCTGATAATGGAGGACCAATCTTACACTACAATGGCTCTGGCCCTGTTCCCCCGTAATCACCCTCAACGAGGCACTGAACATAATCCGGCTTACCATTGAAGCTACAACGAATTGTCCCCTGTTCCGGCACCCTTCACTCCCCTGAACCGGTAAGTCTACCATCTGATGAAAAAACGTGTGGCTGAGATCTGCGCAGGACCAACCAGACCGAAGACTTCTTCTACAATCAGATTACATATATTATTTCCAACGATAGCAATTACACTACCAAATGTGACAATTGTAGCGCTTCTACACAGGTCATGCACAAGGCCGCGATCTCCCAGCCAGTATCTGTCGTCACTGATCTGCTTATTCGCATTTGTAAGCTGCTTCTCCATCCGTCCAGTTCATTGTGCTCAGTCAAACCCACAGGCAACCTCACGCACTTCCGCATATTTGCCGCTACTTGCCAGGCCGAATTCTCCGGCGTTGGTGGGATCGGACCACACTGGCCGCAATTGTTCGTACATTCTTCTCGTGTTTTCTGTTGGAGGTCTGGTTGACAACCTTTGCATATTCGCCAAGATGGGTGCAGAAACCGGCGACTATCAGGCTTGGTAAGCTGTTCCGAACGTTCCTTCCTCGTTGCAAAGGGGGGTTGGTGTCTCAACCATGCTGGCATGCTCGTTGCTCTTCTCTATTCTCGGAACACCTTTCGTGATCCTTGCTTCTATCTTGAGAGGCCAACACTTTCTTAATGAGGTACAGGTGTTACTACCAGTTTGATACATGCTCCGTCCCTCCAACTGTAGAGATAGACGAGAGTCTCTTTTTCAGTCCAAAGCCTCCCAAGGCGTCCGTCGTACCAGAGCCGTCTGGAGAGACAATCGAAGTCCTTCACCTTTCCGACTGGCATCTTGACCCTCGTTACGACATTGGTGCCGAAGCGAATTGTTCACAATATCTGTGCTGCAGGCCTTACTCCACCAACACTGTCCTGGATACAAATGTGGCTAATGCGTCCGTACCTGCTTCCCGATTTGGCTATCTCTATTGCGACTCGCCGCCTGATTTAGCGACATCTTCATTCAAATCGATGCCACTGTTCTTCGACCCCAGCAAACTCAGCTTCGCGATCTTTACAGGCGACATTGTAAGCCATGATGTAAGGCTAATTCAAACACCGACGTACCAGAGCGCCCTGGCTGACCTACTCCATTACAGAATGACGACTAGCTAAGCAGAGCATACGTCGAATATGAGGAGAATGTCACCTATGCAGTCTTCAAAGCCGAGATGAGAAACACACCAATTTACCCAACGCTAGGCAATCACGACTCTCTGCCAGAGGCGTATAACACCCCAAACAACATCGACGGCGGTGATGGATCAAGTAATATCTTCAGCTGGAACTATCATTTGCTGAGTTCGTTATGGCAGAAAGATGGCTGGATCACGGCTTCGGAAGCGAACTATGCATCTCTGCATTATGGAGCGTACGCCCACACGACCAGTCAAGGCCTCCGTATCATTTCGATCAACACGGATTTCTGGTATGTCGCTAATGTCTTCAACTACTTCAACTTTACAAATCCAGACCAATCCGGCATCCTTAAGTTTTTGGCCTCGGAGCTGGAGCAATGCGAAGCTCACAACCAGCGTGCGTGGATCATTGGGCATGTCCTGTCCGGGTACGATGGGACTAATGCCTTGCCAAATCCAACTGCCCTGTTCTATTCCATTGTCCGCCGATTCTCTCCAGCAACAACTGCTGGAATCTTCTTCGGACATACTCATGAAGATCAGGTCCAGATCTTCTACGATTACGCAGCAAACAGTCTCAATGGCACGCTTCGCAATACGACAGATGTTGACTACTCCAAGCCCCTGACAATGGGTTTCATAGGCCCCTCGATTACGCCACTCACGGGTAACAATGCCGGCTACCAGCTCTATCAGGTTGACTCCAAGACCTTTGAGATCATGGGCATTCAGACCTATTTTGCCAATGTCTCCGAAGCCAATACCTGGACGAGCCCCGTATGGCAGTACGAGTATGACGCTCGTACGACTTACAACATGAACGGAACATGGCCAGCGACTTCACCGCTGAATGCGACGTTCTGGGATGACGTTACATATTCAATGTTGGCGAACCAGTCGTTAGTTGGGACGTACAATCTCTTGGAGACGAAGAGCAGTGTTGTGACTAAGAATTGCACTTCGAAGGCCTGTGGCGCTCAAAAGGTGTGCTACATCAGGAGTGGCAGTGGAACATTAGGATATGCTTGTCCTTCCAAGAACGGACCTTTCTAAATTGATGTGCAGGAACAGTGTGAGTGTAGATTAAACGCCGTAGCTTGCGAAAAGTCTGGGATCCAAAGTCTGCAGTCGCTCTGTGCACCAACTTGTTCAATATATGCAAAGCAGCTATCAACGCGTGACAATCTTGAGTAGATCAAATAGGTGTCATCGACAATACATGAGACGCGGTGCTTCGTAGTTAGTTTTGCTGCCACTGCTCACAGACAGTAGCATGATATTCAAACTGTCTCTAGATCTTTTCTGGTCTTCCTTCGATATGAGCATTATATTGAACGAACCTTACACCAACCCTATATTCTGCGTTTCCACATCACCTCTCAGCTTCTTTCCTCCTGCGCAAAATCATGCAGCCAAGGCATCTGACACATACCTACTGACCTATATCCAGTACCTAAGGCCGATATGCAAATGCAATAGAGGGTGCTGAATTTACGTGGAACGAAGTCAGGTAGAGGTCGTCATGTCAATAGATGATGGGTTATAGCCCCTACATAACCGTGGAGCTTCTAAATAGAGGCTTCTAAGGAAAATTGGTTGTGTTTTATAGAAGGTACAGTGCCACGTCTTAAATAGAGAAAAGGGGTCCCACTAGGCCATTGGGAAAGTAAAGTGATGAGCTTGGCACCAATGGACGAGAAAAGCGGGGGTGCAATCGGCCGGTGCATCTGACACCGTGCAAACCTCAAATGCCTTGCTGTAAGCCGGACTCGACACGAAATATCTTCGTTCCTCCTGTAAGCGGCGGGCATATTAGGCAGCAGTATACCAACACTTCAAGCTTGGCTCGCGAACGACTTCTAGCCTTTCATGCAGCTTGGTCGTAGACGTTGATCGATTTTATAATGTCTTCATGATTCGCCGCTTTGATCTGGGGTTTCCTGGGTTTGTATATATTATGTTGGGTCACGAAAAACACTATGACTTGTGGCTGGTCTCCAGAACTATCCAACTCTCGGAGATTAACGAGCTAATGTGCCCAGAAACTTTGGTTGTCATTGGTGCCGAAAGACGTAGACAGAGATTGAGATATATCCGAGACTTTAAAGACTAGAAATGGGCACTCCGGAGGAGGTCGTAGAGGCCACGGGATCTGTCCTTAAAGAAGGCGAACATTGGACAGCTAGATGAGAAATATATCCTCTGCTTCCACCCTGTCATCTTGGATTGCTTCACCGTTCATGAATCCGTACACATGGCACTCCCCAACTGGAACATAGTATTTCTGTTTGATCTTTTCCCCTTCAGCCATCATAATCTTACGCTCTTCGATCGGACGTATGATCAAGGGCACTAGACAACCCTGAATGGCACATATCTTGTCCTCCGGCCGAGTCACGCTCGGAGCAAGCCCCATGTGACTGTCTTCGGTGATGAAGAACGCACCGCCTCCACAGGCAGCTCCAAAGGGCGCCAGGACGGTTATTCCTTGCTCTTTGGAATCGGAGAAAGCTCTCATATTGTTGAAAGCAGCAGTTGGCGTATTGTTGTACACCATGAGTTGCAATCCGCCCTCTTCCGTCCTTCCATGACCTGATCACGGTCAGGGAGCAGCCGGCTTTGTACAATCGGGCCTGCCGTCATTTTCTCCGCCGCATTCGTGAGTGTCTCGAAAGCCTTAAATCTTTGATCAACGTTCTCTTTAGACGCTTGAACAAAGACTCCTCCAAATGATGGCCCACTGTTTTGGACGTCCATGCCACAAGTCAGATTAAGCCTCAAGACGGTTAGGGGACTGAGCCCGGGGCGCTCGAAATTGTAGGACTCTACCATGCTTTTGCATTCCTGGAGTTGTTGCCGAATCTCGTTCATTTGTAGATTCAGCTTCGTGACAGGGTCACGGTCGCCAAAAGATGAGATGAATCCGGCCTGTGAGCTCGAGCGTGTAACCATCGTAAGACACTCGTGCAGAAGCTTCCTACTCATCTGCCGCCCCGAACATGTGCGTCCCTGTTCTATTGAAGCAGTCTTCATCAAGCACAGCAAGAGAGTAATACGTTTCGGGATGCGCGTAATCTGGAACCCAGCTTGGCAGAGAAAGGTTACGCCGGTGTATGCCGGCGGCGGCGAGGTACGTCGTGTTGCCCATCTCACAGAGTTGAGACGCGGCGAGCTCGACAGGCACTTCATAATCTGGAGATCAAATGGTAGTCTTGATTGCCTGCGGCAGATGGTAATACATCGAAAAGATCTTGTCTCTGGCGTCCTTAGTCTTGCAGCTACGGAGCCGATTGAAAAGCAATAAGGCATAGCCCGTCGGAGTGACGTTGGAGTCATTCGCTTGCTCCTATTCCCTTATTTCTTTAAGTTTTCCTATGGTCAAGATGTGTGCGTGTCAGCTGTCATTACCCCTATTTTCCCTTGTCAGCCCGGTTTTTCATTTTGCTTTCTCTAGGGTTATTTGGACCCTTAATTATACCACCAAAATACTATTATTATACTACCTATTCTCCACTTTATTAGGCGAAGCAATTGGTATAAAATAAGGTTAAAAATATTTATTTACTTTTATTTAAATTTTTATAATTATATATATTAAAATATTATTATTTATTATTTATTATTTATTATTTATTATTTATTATTTATTATTTATTATTTATTATTTATTATTTATTATTTATTATTTATTATTTATTATTTATTATTTATTAATTGAAAGGTTTTAAAATAAATTATTATTATTATATTTAATATTGAAATTAAATTAAATTATTTATTTTTAATAAAATAAAATAAAATAAAAATTTCGAATATATATATTTTTGAAGAAGTTAAATTATTACTATTATTTATAATAATTAATAAATTTTAAATTTTATTAATTTATATATTTTAAATGTATAAATATATATTAACTTTATTAAAATTATTAAAATTATTAAAATTATAAAGAATTTGTATATATATTATAATTTGTTAATTTAAATAATTAAATAGTTTTATATATTAATTAAATAAAATTATTATTTTTTTTTTCCCTTTATTAATTTATTGATTTATTTTACTTTTTTCAAGGTTATTGGACCTTTAATTACATTATTTATTCTCTACTTTATTAAGCAAAGCAATTGGTATAAAACAGGGTTAAGAACACTTATTTGCCCCTATCTAGGGTCTCATAATCATGTATATTAGGGTGTCATGCACCATTACTTATCAATCAGACGATTTAGCCCTGAGTGCATCTGACAGTGCGGCAACGGGCTGTTCGTCGTTGGAGGCGGGGGTGTCACACGCAGTAGCGATGCACTCGAGGAGATCTCTCCTTTCCTTGCTCCGTTCGCCCTCACATCCGCGGTAGAGCTGATGGAGAATCTGATAATCAATGATCTCGGCGCCACATAAAACCCTGCATCTTCTGGCGTTTGCTGCTTCTTGTAGAGTCCACGCACGTTCAAACCACAGTCGCATCGGCAATTTGTAGATAGCTTTCGCCCGTTTACTTTAGTAAGCATACCCCCTAGGCTTCTCGCCGAGGTCAAAACTTTCGATAAGCTCCAGTAGATATTTTATAGCATCATCACTGTCATCGTATCTGACTCCAAGCCAGACAAGGACAACTGGACTTGCCTCGTAGATCTTTGCCATGATTCGAACGTGCTTGGATTTTCCTTCATGGTTGTCCTGATCGATACAGATCTTATCAATTCACAGTGCCCGGTCATGACCTTCTTGGCGTAGTTGACGAAGAGCGCTTTCTCGACTTTTCGTCAAACCGATAGTTTGTATGGAATCTGATCTTTTGCCTTTGAATTTCAAGGGTCGATTCCGTTTGACACCCTCTTGGCCCCAGACATAAGGTAACCATTCGAATTGGGTGTCGCTAGATAGCTGAATCTCTTCCAAATCGCCCCAAATGCCTGTCTGACGAGATGGTCAGATTCACTTGCATGGCTAGTTTGGGTTTAGAACGTACGCTTAGCCTGCCAGTTTTGAGATGTAGAAGACGTATGCAACCATCTTGCAAGGAGCCATATAATCGACCGAGGTCTTTCTTCATGATAGTGATCAATAAGGCTTGAGAAGCTTACGGCCGTATTCTATGATAGCATTTGAATCAAATTCGAGTCTTCTTAGCTGTTGTGCATATGAAGAATACCCTCGAAAATGCACAATCGACCGTTTACAAGCTTTAGCTTGCGTGCTTCTCAATAATGCCATGAGGCTATACGCAAGCCTTAGCGCAGCATATATATTCCGCTATCAGGTTGGCTAGGTACGTTAGCTTATCGTAACATACCTTAACATTATATGTTATATTGTAGTTAGGGTTCAACCCTACTTCGGCAACAACATTATGCACAACAGGATATTTTGATTTTTATATTAAAATATTAAAATATTTGTATATTTTGTTTATTAGTAAATCGGTAAGCTTGCTTTTATTAAATATATTAAAAATAAACTTTATACAATTTTCTTGTAAGGATCGCTACCGTTTGGCTACCGGGCCAAAACGATAATTATAAGGATATTAAGCTCTTGCCCTACCCCTTTATTAAGTATTATAACCTTATAATTATTTCCCTTTTTAAAGGAATTCGTCCCCGAATTCTTAAGAAATAGAAAAATTAATATTTTAAAGGGGCTTGCTAGGGGTATATTTATCCCCCGATAGCTTAAGATATATTCTTAAGAAGGTTTGCTTTAAGGGTATATTTATTCCTTGACGGCTTAAGGTATATTCCTAAGGGGGCTTATTTATAAAAATATATTTATTCTCCGACAGCTTAAGGTATATTCCTAGGGAAACTTATTTTAAAAGTATATTTATCCTTTAACGGCTTAAATACGTTCCTAAGGAGGCCTATTTTAGGGGTATATTTATCTTTTAATAATTTAAAATATATTCTTAAGAAGGTTTGGTTTAGGGGTATATTTATCTTTTAATAATTTAAAATATATTTCTTAAAAGGGTTTATTTTAAGAGTATATTTATCCTTTAATAACTTAAGGTATACATTCCTAAGAAGGCTTATTTTAAAAATATATTTATCTCTCGATAATTTAAAGTATATTCTTAAAGAAGTTTATTTTAAAAGTATATTTATCCTTTAATAACTAAAAGTATATTCTTAGAAGGGCCTGCTTTAGGGGTATATTTATCCCTTAATAATTTAAATTATATTCTTAAAAGCGTTTATTTTAAAGGTATATTTATCCCCTAACAGCTTAAGGTATATTCCTAAGGGGGCTTGCTTTAAGGGTATATTTATCCCCTAACAGCTTAAGGTATATTCTTAAGGGGGCCTGCTTTAAAGATATATTTATTTCTTAATAACTTAAGATATATTCCTAAAGGGGCCCGCTTTAGGAGTATATTTATCCCTTAATAATTTAAGGTATATTCTTAAGAAAGCTTATTTTAGAGGTATATTTATCTCCTAACGACTTAAGGTATATTCCTAGGAGGGCTTATTTTAAAAGTATTTTTATCCCCTAATAACTTAGAATACGTTTTTAGAAAGGTTTATTTTAAGGGTATATTTATTTTTCGATAATTTAAAGTATATTCTTAAAGAAACTTATTTTACGAGTATATTTATCCCTTAATAACTTAAAATATATTCTTAAAGGGGTTTATTGTAAAAATATATTTATTTCGTAATAATTTAAGATATATTCCTAAGGGGGCCTGCTTTAGGAATATATTTATCCCTTAATAACTTAAAATATATTCTTAAAAAGGCTTATTTTAAAAGTATATTTATTTCATAATAATTTAAAGTATATTCCTAAGGGAACCTGCTTTAGGAGTATATTTATTCCCTAATAATTTAAATATATTCTTAGGAAAGCCTGTTTTAAAGATATATTTATCTCTTAATAATTCAAAGTATATTTTTAGGAGGGCTTGCTTTAAAAATATATTTATTCCTTAATAACTTAATACTAATACCGTATTTATATAATAACTTCGTTTGAAATAATTAAGAAAATTTTTTGAAAAATCTTCCTTGGGTAAAAGCTTAACATTATTATAAAAATTATTACTGTTCGGCTATTAAGCCAAAATAATAGTTATAAGAGTATTAGGTTCTTACTTTACCCTTTTATTAAGTATTATAGCTTTATATTTCTTTACAAAATTATTATTATTTGTCAATTAATAATAATAATTTTATAAAAAAATTTGTATAAAAATTATTTTAAATATAATTAATAAGTTTAACAAATTTAATAATATTAATAATATTTATATTAAAATATATATAATATTATATTAAAAGTTTATATTAATTTAAAAACAACTTTATATTACTATTTATTTTGCTATATTTTTGTTAATTTTTTATAAAAATATTTTATCTTTTTTTATATTTTAATTAATAATATTAATAGTTTTTTTAAAAAATTAATAAATTTATTAAAAGTATATTTTATACGCTTTAAGTAATAATTAAATAGAATTAGCAAAATTAATAAATTTAATTTATATCTAATCCTTAAGCGTTTTAAACAAGTTTAAATATTTTATTTATTTTAAATTTATTTAATAATAAAAATTGAAAATTAAAAATTAAAAATTAAAAATTAAAAATTAAAAACTAAAAATTAAAAATTAAAAATTAAAAATTAAAAATTAAAAATTAAAAATTAAAATATAAAACATAAAATAAAATAAAAATAATTTTTGTTTTTAAATTAATAATAAGTTTAATAAATAACAAAATATTTAATAATAAATAAATAATTAATTAATTAATAAATTAAAAAATCGATTTATATATATATATATTTTTTTATTTATTAAATTGTTTAAATTTCTAACTTAATTTAAATTAATATAAAATTTTATATTATTAAAATATTAACAAATTATTTGTTTTAATATAAAAGTTTATAATTTTTCTTAATTAAATTTAATAGAAATTTTATTTAATTTTTTTATTTAATTTTTTTTTGGTTTATATTTGATATAATACTTATTAAAGTTTATATAAAAGTTATATTTTTGCCTAAAAGCTTGTTATATTCCTTTATATCTATTATAATTATTACTTTATATTAATTTTTATTTTTTATATTATCGAAATTCCGTTTTATATTTCTATATCCTTTTATTATAAATCTTCTGTTTTTAATACGTAAATTGGAGATAATAAGATTCGAACTTATAACTTTATAAATTTATACGTATTATAGGCGCGTTTTATGTAATTACCAATTTGACCTTTAATAACGTTGTTATTAATTTTTATTAAATTTTAAATTTTTAAAATAAAAATTATATACTTTTTTTGTTTATTAAATTGATTTTTCTACTTATTAAATTAATTTTCTAAATATTAAATATTAAAAAAGTAATTTATTATTAATAAATACAAATATTGCAAAAGTTGTTAAACTTGTTGAACTTGTCAAATACGCTTAAAACGAACTTTATATAACTTTTTTTTATAAAATTGCGCAAAGTTTGCCTAGAACGCCTTAAGCAAGATTTAACAAATTTAACAAATTTTATAAAAATTGGTAAAATAATAATACTTGTTTAATTATTATATAAAAAGGTAAATTATATAAAAATACCAAGTTACTAATTCTAATTAAGTTTAGTAACTAAATATTCTGTTTATACTCCGTATTTATTTCTAATATTTTAATTTTTATATATTAATATTAACTAGTAACAAGGTTTACTTGTATATAATATTAATTATAAATTTTTATTTATATTTATATAAAAAGTTAAAAAACCTTATTACTATCAACATCGTTATATATAAATATATAATATAAATATAAAATATATGTTATATATACGGAATACAATATAAAGTTTTTTATAATATTATAATTATAACCTTTACAATAATATAATTATCGTAAATATATAAAAATAATATAATATATACGATAAATACTTTCTTATTTATTTATTAATTAATATATAATAGAATATATATAAGAAGGTTTTTTATATATTTTTATTATTTTTATATCTTTCGAAAGTATAATTAATTATTAATTTATAAAGGAATAATGAATTTAAAAATTAAAAAAGTTATAAAGGATATAAAAGGAAACCATTTTATTATATTCCGGAATAAAATAATTTATATTAATATAATTAAAAATAATAATAAAATAAATATATATAATAAAAATATATATTTATCATAAGCGAAGAATATATATAATATTCTATTATATATGTTGAATATATGTAATATATTACTTAGTTAATTGTTATATACAAAATAGAAATATTTATAAATACCAAGGCGCTAAGGCGCTAGGCCCAATTAGGTTGCTAAGGTATTAGGCGGGATTAGACTTAATAGCAGAATATATTTATATTACTATTCTTATTATTTAATATTCCTATTTTATTATAATTATATTATAAACAAATAGTAATAAAAAGTTAGAAATAATTAAGCCGGAATTCCCAAAACGATTAAGTTAATAACTCTGACTGGTTTAATATTATTATTTTAATAATAATAAAGTTATTTTTAAATTAAATATAAAATTTTTAAATTTTATATATATATATATCAATATTAAGCAAATCAGGAGCAATAGAAAGTAAGAAGTATTGAAAGTAAATACGGAGCATTTTGCTACTATACCCAATCGGGACTAGCGGCTTGGTATTCCTTGATAGTTTACCTTTCTATTATAATAATCAAATAAACATTACTACTTTACCAATTTTTATAAGTTATAAACCCGAATTGCTAGGATTACTTTTAAGTATATATTATTAGAATATATATTTTCTATATGAATTATTTAAGCTTTTTAATAATATATATTAATAACGATAATAATATATAATAGTTTTCTTAATTATCAAATTATATAATATTAAATATTTTAAAATAATAATTTTCTAAGTATTAAGAGCCCCTAAATTAATATATTTATAAGTTAAAATATTATTATTAATATAATAAATACCCTTTATATTCTATTAGAGTTTTAAATTAATTAATTATATTCTTTAACTGTTCTTAGTTTTTAAGAAGTAAAATGTTAATTATATTGAATAATATATTAATATTTTAACTTAATAAACGTATATTTAACCCTTTATTTAAATTAATTAACCTTTTCTATTAATATTTATTAATATTTATTATATTAAAAAAGTTTATAAAATAAGAATCTTTAGCCTTATTAACGCTTATTAGCTTATATATTTATATTATTTTATATTTTATATTCTTAGCCTTTTTAGCCTTCTTAATTATATATTATTTATAAGTTATATTAATATACAAAAGCCTTAATATTCGGGATAATATTATATTTAAAACTTTTAATATTATTTAATAAAGGATTTTTACTTTAATATAAAATAAATATTTAAGTTTAATATCTTTTAATATATAATAGTTTAGGGCCTTTATAAACTACCGTTATATATATAATAAAATTAACTTCGAAAATATATAAAGAAATACTTTATAAAAATAACTTTATATTTATTACTCCTTCTATTAATAATAAATATAACATATTTATATAAAGTTTAAAATTTTATAATAGGATTTCTACTCCCGATTATAAAATAACTCTAAATCTTTATATTTTACTTTTAATATTAAACTATCTTTTTAATTTAAACCCAAAATTTCGATTTTGTTTAATTTATAAACCTTTAACTATTTTTAATAATAATAATAATAATAATAATAATACTTCTTTATTTTCCTTAAATATATTTATATTTATATTTAATTTTTATTTATAAATATTTTATAAATAACTTTATTTTCCTTAAATATATTTATATTTATATTTAATTTTTATTTATAAATATTTTATAAATAACTTTATTACATTTTAAATATTAATAACTATTAAAGCAAAACTTATTTGAAATATTATTAAAAGTAATTTCCTATTAACTTTAATTCTTACCTTTAATATAAATAAGGATTAACCTTTATTTGAATATTATATAAAAATATACTTTATATTAATAAGCTTATTTAAAATAATTAATAATAATATAACTAGAGTCTTTAAGAAATAATAAGATTATAAATAAGAATATATTTATAAAGTTATCAAATCTTATTATAATATTAATAATATTATTATTATTAAGGAAAAAGATATTAATAAAGATATTTAAAATATCCTTTTAAATAATTATAAGCTTTAAAAAGTTAATATCTTTAATAAAATTATTTATAAGTTTAATAATTTATAATATATTAATATTATAAATAAATATATTAAGAAGTTTTATAAGGTCCAAAATACCTTTATTAAATTTAATTATAAATTATTAAATATATTTTTAATTAATATATATTTTTAAAACTTCGGCTTTATATATAATATATTTATTCTAAAATACTTTTATTTAAATATATATAATTTCGGCTAAAAATTTAATTAAAATTATTTTATTTAATAAGTTAACTTTAATTATTATAAATAAAGAAAAAGATCAAACTTTTAATAAAACAAATATTATTATTATAATAATTATAATTTTATAAGAAAATTAATTTTATCGAAAATTTGTTCTAAATTTATTAAAATTTATTAAAATATTATTTTATATTTATTATAAACACTTTAATTATATTTATTAGGAATATTATATATTCTATTCGGAGTTAAATATTTATAAGAATATTATTTTAAATAAACTTTATAATTATTATTAACAAACTATTTAATTTAATATATATTTAAATAACGAATATTAATTATATTTAATTATTAATATTGAATTATAACTATTTCGTAAATATTTATTACCCTTTTAATAATAATTAAACTATTTAAAAGGTTATGGTGAATATAAGTTTAATTCCTTAAGACAAAGATACTGCTGTTATTCCGTATATTAATAACCTTTTAAAAGTTCTTTTAATTAACATATTTTATAATTTTATAATTTTAAAGTTATAATTATAATTATAATTATTTTTTGCTTTTTATTAAAAAATTATAAAGTTAATATCAACTTTAAAGACTATATATTTATTATTAAAGCAAAATTTATTATTAATTTTTTCTATTATAATAGTTTCTTTGTTTTTGATATTATATATAAGTTATAAATTATATCGATATAAAGGCTTTAATATAATAAATTAAATTATTTAACCTTTTTAATATTCGATTATTTTATAAATATAATTTAAAATATTGATTTTAATTATTTATTTAAATAAAATTATTTTTATAAATTATATATTTATATTAAACTTTGAACTTCTTTTTATATAAAAATTGTTAAAAAGGGTATATATTATAAAAATATTATAAATGATTTTATAAAATTATTAAAATATTATAATAATTTCTTAATAATTTATAATAACTCTATTTATATAATTATATTCTTATATATATTTATAATATTTTTTAAAATATATTATATTTACTTTAAAAGTAATTATTTCAATTATTTTAAAAAATTTAAAACTTATAATAAAAGGAAAGTTTATAAATAATTTATTAAATATTATTATATTAATAATAATAGAGAATTTAAATTAAGGATATTTAATATTTTTTATAAAAAATATAATGTTATTTATATTTATATTATTTATAATAATATTTAATAAAACAGTTAAAACGAACGCTTAAGTTAAACCTTTATAAGAAAAATCTATTCGATATTTATTAAAAGCAATATAGACTTTAAATAATAATTGAAATTTATATATATTATAAATTTTAAATTATACTTATATATATATTTTTTATAAATATTACTCTTTTTAAAAAGATATATAATAATTCTTTAAACCTTTTCCGTTTTTATATATTTAATTTTATAAACTAAATATATATTAATAATATTATTAAAAAGCTATTTAAATTCTATAAATATAAGGAAAAATATTAATTTATAAAATACGAAAAATATTAAATTTATCGCCTTATTAATTTTGCTAGTAAAATTATATATTCTTTTAATATCTTTTTTTAAGAAAAGTGTAATATTAAGGAAGTAAATAAAAGTAATAATAATAATAATAAGGAACATTTAATATTTAAAAAAAATTTATAAATTATAAATTATATTTCTTTATTAATATTTATATATATATATATATTTTCTATTATAAGGGAGAAATTTAATAATATATTAAAAGCCGAAAATATTATATTTAAACATTAAACTATTTTTATAAAAGAAAAATTCGTAAAAATTAATAATAATAATGAAAAATTCTATATTTTTAATCTTATAAATATAAGAAAATATTAATTATTATTATTATTATAAATTTATTAAAACTTTTATTAAATATTTTAAATTATAAATTCTTAAGTTTCCAAATTTAATTATATTATGAATAATTAATTTAAATATTCTTTATATATATAAAAATAATTAAACCTTATAAATTAAAAATATATATTAAAGTTATAATTAATAATTATTATAAAATAAACTAATAATTAAGTATATAAAAAGAATTTAAATTTTTAATAAAGAATAATATTTAAATTCTAATTCTTATATTTAAGAATTATTATATTTTAAGCGGTAAATAAGTTTATAAGTTAAAAAGAGATTTAAAATATAAAGATTCAAATAATATAAAAGCTTAAACTTTAATAAAATATTCGCTTTTATTATAAAATTTATAAGTTATAAAACTATTTTTATTATTATAATAATTAAAATTTTAAAATTTAAATAAATAAATATTAAAACTACTTTCCTTTATAAAAATATAAAAGAAAAATTTTATATAAAATAACTTAAAAGTTTTAAAGAAAGTTCTTATTATAAAATATTTAAAAAATATAATTAATATAGTTTTGTTTATTATTTAAAAAAGGCCTTTTATAATTTTAAATAATCTCTTTAAATTTAATATAAAATCTTATTTGAATTCTTAAAGACTTTTAATTTTATAATCTTTATTATAAATAATAATAAATTTTCTATTATTATAAATACATATATTAATAATTTATTAATTATTAAACTTAATATATTAATTATTAATAAATTTAAAGTTAAATCAAATAAGAAAATTAAAATATTAAATTTTGATATATATCTTTTTTAATTAGGAATATTTATTATTTGAGATTATTTTAATTATATTCTTTATTAAAATTAATTTAATTATATTAAAAAAATAATTAAGAATTTCTAAATATAAGAATTAAAGTTAAATATTATTTTTATAAATATTAATAAGCTAAAGAAGGCTTTTAATAATTATATAATAAATAAAGAATTTCGTATATAATATTAATTTATTATAAGTTTTCTAATATATATTATATTCGATATTTATTTTAATATTATTTATATTATATTTATTATTAATTAATATAATTTTAA
>JAABUQ010000185.1_pt1 | contig 136348 bp, 89 predicted proteins | sample 5560001 | NCBI WGS metagenome assembly JAABUQ01 (sample SAMN10711888, study PRJNA513371) | rock metagenome | isolation source: Antarctica rocks | place: Antarctica: Victoria Land, Finger Mt nord | collected 2015-12-18
TATAATATTAAAGTTAAGTTAATAAAATTAAATTAAAAAAGATTTTAAAAATATATAAAATATTATTAATATAAAAATACTTTTTGTAATTATTATAAATATAATAAATTAAAATAACTTTATTAATATTTATAATAAAAATAGTCTTTTTTATATTATAAATAAAATAATTAATTAAATTAATAAAAATAAAAATATTATAATTATATAATATATATTAAAATATAATAATATCAAAAGCTTAAATATTCTTAAAGTCTTTAAAAATAACTTTTTTATAATTAATAATATACGTCCTGGTAAAACGAGCGCGCTTTCCGGCTTCTAGGCAAAGCGCGGCCTTATCGGGGTTAGCGTACCCTATTCGGGCAAGGCGCCCTATATCGCTTTACCCGCCGTTTTTACGAGGTATAAAGATATACCTTCCTTTACTGTTCTTCCCCGTTCCTTCCTCTTTCCTTTTTTATACCGGCTATCCTCCTCGCTCCTGCTATAGCCTGCGCCCTTTAATTAATAACTATCACCGATCGTCGAAAGCCGTATCGCGGCTTTATATAAGGTATCGGTTATTACTGGTCTTCTATCTCTTAATCTCTCGATAAAATATCCTATACCTTTCTATTTACCCTTCCTTATCGAAGCTTTGGAGCGACCAAAGTTATATTTTCTTAATTACTACTCTTTCAATCGCTATTTTATATCTTTGCTCTTTTTGCTTCTTATTCAATTTTATTAAAGATAATTCGTATTTGGGGCAAACTAAAGGCCTTTGTATACTCGACTTAGCCGCTTTAAACCCTAGGACCTTTACCTTTTTTTGCCTCTTTTCGTTAGCTACTATTTTACTACTACTTAGCTAACCTTAGACTCTGCTACGATATTAGCTAAGGGCGTTTAGCTAGCATTAATTATAAGGGTATAGCAAATACCGGATCAGAGTAATACTATTATATAACTAATAGAGATATTATTTTACCCCTTATCGCGAATTTTCGGCCCTCTGATAAATCTGCTTAACCAGCCGCTTCGATAAGGATCGCCTTTAAGCAGGGATCTAGTAATATAGTTCTATAAAGCTAAATATAAAGCTAAATAGTAGCGATAAGCCGAAGCTAATTAATAAAGTCTTTAAAAGATAGATCCTACCTCGATCGATAAGCTACGCGGACAGGGATACCGTAATCGCGATAGTCTGGTAACGCGGCTTTATAAGGCTGATCTAGCTTTTACGCAGATATTATAAAAAACGCGGTACTGCTGATCTATCGCAAGAGTTTTATTTGGAAGATTTAGGCAGCAGTAGCTAACGGAATACGGCGGATGGATATTTGCTAGAATATTACAGTACTTAGCCGGCTTAAACGATATAAGTTAAATACGAAAATATAATAGCTAAAAGTTATTCTAGGATATACTACAGAGAGTAGGACTAGAGGAATAAGGATTTAATATATTCGATATACGATTAAGCGGCGATATCAATAATCAACTATAAATAGTATTGAAGAAGGAAATACTTATAACAAAAATAGAAACGGTATTATTTAAACTGGGTCTGAAAGTTATATTAATTAAAAAAAGGTTCCTAGCAATACCTTTGCTAGAATCTGAAGTATATATTAACCTCCGTCTTATACCCTCCTAATTTATTCTGGACTTTTAAATATAACTTCTAGCCTACTTTTCTCCTCTATTCGTATTATTCCCTAGCTATTTTACGCTTATATAATATAATAATTACGATCAATTTGGACTATATTAAATTCTATTATCTTTTTAACAAAGTTAAGCAGATTAACAAAAATATTATAATAATCTTATAATATAAAGGCGAAAGTACTATAGATATCAGAGATAGGAATATTAATATATAGAATCTAGTATAAATAGAGATAATTTAACGAATTCAGGAACCCCCAAGAGTACAAGAAGCAATTACGGTAAAAGCGGCCAAAGGGATAACAGGAGTTAGGATAATACTATTTTACTCTCCCTCCAGACCCAGATAGCTTTGCTATCCCCTATATAAACTCCGGTTCTAGAGCAGTCCCCGCTTTAAGGTTGTATAATATACTCGGTTATAGATTAGGCTCCTTTATCCTTTATATAGGGTTTAGCGCCCTCTACCGGTATAATAGGCTCGGATATTAAATACGACCTCGAAAGCCCTACTCGCTAAATCTAATATTAATAGATAGTATTAAAATAGACGTCCTACCCCCTGCTAGAAGATAGAAGATTCTATCTCCGACCCTCTTATACCCCCTAATACCCTCTTCTCGTCGGTATATAATATAGAAACCTGCGAATCAAGTAATAGCGCTTTCAAAGATATATCGCCTTACTACTTACCCGGTAAGGGAAATAAGAAGGGGGGCAAAAGAGATAGGCATAATAGGGATAAATAGGTAGACAAGGCGGGTTGCGTAAACAGATCTATAACGGTAATAAGGATTATAGGCGTTCGAGATTCCCCCAAACGCTTAGCAGATAATATAGATTTGAACGAGGGTAGTAAAAATATATATAGATCGGAAAAAATCCGATATATAGGTAAATACGTAGGTCTTTATTACCGTAGGTACGTCTGACACTTCCAGGAAGACTTAATTATAATCGCTGAAGCAGATAATATCGACGAAGAGGTAAACAACCTTATTAGATAACGTCGGTCTCTCTCTGTAGTTAAATCGCCTCCTCAGCCTATCTTGAGAAATCCCTTTGAGCGAGTATACCAGCAACGCGAGAATATAGCAAATTTAAGTCGATCTAGTAAGGTTGATAGCAGTCAAGGTAAGCGCTAACGGTATATTTCTAGCTATTACCTAGAATTCCCTCTGATATACTTCAGATAATCCTCTTGTAGTTAAGGATGACAGCGAAACGACTAGCGAAATAAATATTTCTATCAGGTTTACAAATATAGAGTCTGAAATTGGTACCGTATAGCTCCTAAGCTCCTACCCAAGGCAATAGTCAAAGACGTACGGTTGCTTAAGTATTTATATTATTACCGAACCTATTATTTCCCCCGTCGATTACCTAACCTCTCCTAGTATTACTCTCCCCTAGAGTCGAGGTAGGCAGACAGTCCGCGGAGATAATTACGGAGCAGCAGCTACCGTTAACCGCTTTCGCGCTACCGCAGTTACTCTATTATTTCCCGAATAATAGGGCTAGCCAGGTTTGGTATAGGATAAAGAAGAAGAATAAGAAATCGCGAAGATTATTAACAAGAGATAAAAGGGAATAAACTATAAATATAGGGTATATTAAAAGGATATATAGCTGCCTAGGAGCGAATTAGGGAACGCCTAGCAATTACTGCAGGAATTTGAGGCCAAAAGCCAAGCCCAATATAGGCGTAAATAGGGCAGACTGGTACGTTCAGATTCGTATAGGTAATCTACCGCTGCTTTATAATCGAAGGATATATATAGTTCCTTAATCCAATTTTATTCTTCCCTTCCTCGAGCCTTCGACCTCTACTGGCCCCCCTTTTACCTCCTCGATTTCTCTCCGTACCAAGCCTATTCTAGTCTTTGTAACGCTCCGTCTTATAACAGCTTTAACTACGGATAGTTGAGAAGTTTAGCCGTTTTCCTCTTTTCAGGTACCTAATTAAGTATTGACCTAATAAAGTCCAGGAATATCTCTATATTTATCGCGCCTTCTAACCGGTCCTCCAAAGGAGTCGGCTGAATACTTGACCCCTTCCAATTACCTATTGATAATTATCAAATTATATCGTTTTTAGATATAGATTAATATTTACTTACTATAATTATCAAAATACTATTCGCGAAGCCGACTCCGCTCTAACAATTTTGACGGTAATAGGCTAAGATATATAATTATTATTGCAAGACTGTTTTGCTTATTATCGCTTCCGAATAAATACTCGGCGAAGAGAAGCTCCTAGATCTAGGGAAGGTTAACAGGTATATTTATAAATTTAAAACAATACCGATCAGAAAGAATTCTACTAATTAAAACTTTCAGATTCTATATATTTATACTGTAGTTCTATTTTACTCTCAAAATTACCTCCGATATACGGTAAGGAATTGCTTAGATAATTTCCTTATATTCTTCCTGGCCGAATATATATATACTTAAATTATTAAATATTAGAAAAGTTATAATATCTCTATACTTCAATAATCGAATAGTATAAATTATACGAGCTTTATTAATAAATTTCCGGGGACTCGGTTCTGTACGTTCAGTATTGACGAAGCTTATAAAGATTATATTATCCTTATCTAGAAGTATATTTTGAATATTGTCAAATTTAATATCTGTAAAAAGATTAATAGTAAGGGCTAAAATCTATAGAATTCCAAATATATACCTATATATACTATACCGGAAGTATAAAGATAGTCAACAGCTTTTAAGAGATACGTTATAGCCTATTTTCCGACCCCGGTATTGAATATATAATCCTATTAACGAGTTATATAATCTAACAAACTTATCCCTAAGGGTTTATATATAATACAGTAATAACGGCTATTGGGGACTGGAATCTCAAAGGAAGTATAAGCTCTTCTTATACAGTATCGACTATCGTAGGATAACTTGATTTTTTTCAAATAGTTCAGAACTTTGACCTCCTGACTCTTAGACTTTCTATAAACGCCAATTTTCAAGGCTTTGTAAGTCTTATTACTGCTACTGTTCAGGTATAACCGTCGGAATAAGATTTGAGGAATATACGATAAATCTTTATAAAGCCAAATTATAGAGGATCCTCCGAAGCCAAGTTTAACCGCAATTTTATATCAATTATAAAATATCTGATTAAAATAGACTAGGTAATACTATAATATATTATAATAAGATAACGACTCTTCTTCAATAAAGGCCCGACTAATATTAGCTGTATAGGATATCGCAAGATATCTCTTGACTATATATTGGCTATATATAACCCGTAAAGCTTTTATTGAAGTAAGCTTATATAAACTAATATAATATCGTTATCAAAAGATTCAAAGATCGCCCTTGATAATTGATATTCGTTATATAAAGAGATATTTAAATTGGTATAATATCCCCAGTAAAAAAGGAGCAAAATAAATTATATTTAATAGAAAAATATATTATTATAATATAGGAAGGTTTAACAAGGATATTAAGGAACGTATTTCAAGCGCTAATCCAAATTAGGGCTAACTAGATAGAATAGATAGGAGTAACCGTTAAAAGCACCAAAACTTATTGATTCTTAAGACCCTAATACTAAACTCGCTAACTTATCTTCGAGGCTAAAAGGATCGACCTTACCTTTAGCCAAATATATAATATTATGATTTTCCCAATAACGATAATAACCCTAATACGACGCTGCTACAACCAATTTTACAAAATTATAAGTCCTTATACCTTCCCTACCTTCCAACGTTCGGGCGAAGGAGATTATTCTACGAATATAATCTGTTATATCTATATTAACTGGAGAATAATTTTCTCAGAACTTACCGAATATATATTAGTACTGAAATCTGGGTAGAAGCAAGCTATTAACGGGAAGAGGACTAAACAGATCAGCCTATAAAACCTAGTTTACTAGAGCTTTGCGCGGTAGGTAGTTTATCGATATATACTTTTAACAATTTTTAACCTAAGTCCTTAGACTTTTAGAAATATAATATTTTTTGCTATAAATATTAAGATATTTGAAAATACGCTCAGTTAATAGCAGTATAGCCCCGGGAATATTATAAATAGCTTCTATATTAAAGATTATTAATCTAATAGTTTCTGACGCAGAATATTTCCGCCCCTTTTGCCCTATTAAATATACTATCTATTCCAAGTCCAGGCTAATAGATACGAAGGATTCGAATAGATCTTGATTTTTATTAAGATGCCTCCCTACTTGTACCGCAAACTGATCCAAATTAAAATAGAGTTAATAGCTAATATTTTATCCCAAATCTTCTTCTGTTTTATCCGGAAACATATCGATACGAAAAATCGGTAGATATTTTAAATTACTGGTTTTACCCTTAGTAGCAACGTAAGCGCGGAAGATATATATATAATTGTAACCAACCTCTAGTTCCTTGTTTATTAAAGAAAGGATTACCCCTATTAGATCCTTATAACTTAAATAAGGGATCGAGTATCCGTATATTTCTCCTATTCGAGTAGCTGCTTTAGCTAATCAAATATATCCGAAATCGTAGTCTATTTATACTAATTGGATATATTTGTAGCTTTCAGTTCTTTGGACAGAATTATATAATACTGATTAAGTCGGGACAAAGATATTGTTAGAGTATTAAATACCTCCAAGGTATTACTCCCGCTATTAAATAAGCTTCGTATTTGCTGTAGCGTCTATATATCTAAATTATCTAAGTTATATTTGATATCGAGAAAAATACTTCTTTTGCGTAGAAATGCTATTGTAATATTAAATACCGTCTTTGATCTATAACAGCTATAATTACAAGAGGTTAAAATTGGGATTTTCAGTAACCTAAGGCTTTAATAATTATTAAGCTTTTTGCTATATTTACCAATTGAAACTGTATTATAAATATCAAATAATACCAATTATATATTAGTTCTCGAGGGATTCAACAAGTAGAGATTTTGGTTCCTTCGCGGTTACTTAAACAAGTATAGTTCTAGATCTATAGCCGCGATTCTATAACTAAGCTGTATTTATCCTTATAATTATTTTGATTTCTTCTTGATATTTATATCTTTATTCTTATTTATATAAATCGTTTTAACCCGGGCCTTATTCTTATTAAGCATTTAGATTAATATTACTTTCTTGCCTGATCCGTCGTAACTAGGATAGAGCGCGGTTCCTTTAGGGAAAACTTAGCGTTATTGAAATTAGAAAATCGTCGAGAGGTAATATACTTCAGCTTAATATCTCTGATTATTGTATTCTTTTTAAGTATAATTAGTCATCTCCTCCGTCTTTGGAATTGAGAAAGGGTAATTTGCTAACGGCTTTTATTCGGTCAATATATACAGTCTCTGCGTATACTTTTATTGATAGGGCAAACTTAGCCAGCTTAATTTTCTAAAAGGATATCCTAAGCCTATTATAGAATTACTAAAAGCAAGACGAATAAAAGAAGCTTCAGGTAAGAAGTATATAATTTTTGGATAATATTTTGCGAACTTGGAAAATAAAATAGGACCTGGCTATCTTTATATCAGCCGAGAATTTGTCGACCTAGCCCTACTGCCTAAATATAGCGTAATACTATTTTAATAGGTTATTGACCCTGTATTCAATCTATTATTGGTAAGAAAGGCTCGTCCAATTATTATACAATAATTATAATTTTCCTCCTACCGATTGACGCAGGTTGCCTATTAGCTTTATATATTGATTTTGCGCTCCTATACAAGCTATAAAATCCTGTCGAAGTATATTTATAAATACTGATAAATTAATTCTACTGCATAGCAGGCATAATGCTATTAGGTATACGAGGGTTAAGAAGTTGGGTAGCTTCTGAGGCTGAAATAGGTACAAAGACCGGTCCGGGTCGCCCCAATATAATACCCCGCCTACTACCTTAGTACGTAAGTTATACCTTTCCGAGGTTACCCGCCAGACCGAAATCTGGTATGTACAGGGAGCTTTTACGCCTACGCAACCTCTATGCCATTGGCCGGCGTCCTGCGGCGACATGTTCATAGTACTATAAGGTTGAAGAGCAACGCGAATTTGCAAATAGTCGTCCAGAGCTAATAATAGTGCAGTAGAATCCTCTTTACCTGACGAGCTCATTGATTGCTATGCCAAATCTCCGATTACTTCCTGTCAGCTGTCATTGCCCCTATTTTCCCTTGTCAGCCCGTGTTTTCCCATTTTGCTTTCTCTAAGGTTATTTGGACCCTTAATTATACTACCAAAATACCATTATTATACCACCTATTCTCCACTTTATCAGGCGAAGCAATTGGTATAAAACAGGGCTAAGAATATTCATTTGCCCCTATCTAGGGCCTTATTATTATATATATTAGGGTATTATATACTATTATTTATTAATCAGACAATTTAGCTCTGAATATATTTAATAGTTATAAGCCCGGATTCCGCTACTAGCCTATTATATTAAACTTATTTGATTAGTTCGTTAAGTTATTACTGTAATTATCTAATATTATTAAGCCCAAATAGGTATAGTTTATATCAAAATCGCTCTTAAACTACTTAAATATTCTTGAATACAAAATATCCTTAGTATTATATCTTTTATTATTACTATTCTTATATCCCTTATATTTATCGGTACGAATAATTGGTTCTAATAGATCTTAAATATTAAAAATAAAATAGTATTTGCTAAAATCTGGTACCTTATTAACCCTGAAGTACCTAAGGAACTTTCTTATTTATTATTAATATTTTTTATTATATTATCCGTAAAATAAATAAGCAAATAAGTTAAATATAAAGGCTATATACCCAAAGAAATATACGGAATATTTAATATCGAATATAATTATAAAAAGAAATATTATTTAAACTAAATAAAAGCTATACAAATTTTATAAATTAATATTAAAAAATCAATCTCTGCAAATCTTATTATATATTTCGTTAATTATATTATTTCTTATTAAGCCTTTAAAAGCCTCAAACGTTAACTAATACTTATTATATAAGTACGGTATTTCGACATTAATAAGGAATATCGAATATTATATATTAGAAAGATCAAAGACTAAAATATAGAATTTTAGTTGAATAAGTAGCAAATATTATTTTCCGAAATTACCGAAATTAAATACCCTAACTTCCAAATAATAATAGCGAGGATTAACTTTATTAAAAGTATTAATTTTATAGATTAGGACTAGTTTAGCGTAATTAAAGTATATTTTAACCGCAAAGAGAATAAGGGGAAGTCTCTACCAACTTTTAAAAAACTTATATAAAAAATTAAATAATTATATAGAACAAACGAAAAGATAATCTATCAGGCAGGAACGTCTTTATCTTTTACTATCTTATAAAGGAGACCTCTAAGAGAATAATTTATATAATATAATAATACCCCTATTCCCAAATACCTAATCGAAAAGATATATTATTAATTTGTTAAATATTATTACTTTAATAAAGCTTTTCGCCTAAAAAACTGGATCTTAAATACCGTATATACTAAGAAGGCTAAAACGCTTATAAAAAACAGTTTTTTTAAAAAAAGAGTCGAGAGAGCTATTATTAATCAGAAAGCGTTTGAAGAACGTTTTTCAATTCTTATCCTATTAAAATTTCCAATAAGCCAAATATAAATACTATTAGTAAGGCCTCGTACCTTTGTAGTAACCTATATAAGTAATAGAATATTAAAAATAAAAATATTTATAAAATAAATAATAAGAATCTTATCGCTAAGGCTCTTTATCAAGCAAACGTTATTTTGTTTTCTAACTGTATTTTTCAACTCTTATAACGATATATTACTTAATACTTGGATTTTGGACTCTGGCTTCAATATATATTTATATAATAATCGAGATTATTTCTCTTATTAACGATTATTTGCTCCTAATAATATAGTTATTTTAAAGAAGATATTATATAAAATTAAAGTTTTTGAAATATACAAAATTAGTATTTTAATACTTATTAAAGAATATAATATAATCGAGTTTTAAAATATAGCTTTAATTCCTAATTTTATAACTAATTTAATATCCTTTAGCAAGGCTAATTAAGTTAATATTTATTAAAATACCAGAAATAATATATTTTATATAATAAAAAATAATTATAAGGATTATTTCTGCAAACTCTATTAATATTAAGGTTATTAGCTTTTATAAACCGACCAATTAAAAGCTTAGGATTTCCTAGAAAAACCTATTATTATAGTTGTATTAATAAAATAATATAAATCTGAAAGCCCTCGACTACCAATCAAGGTTATATTACTATATTAATATTTGCTAATAGGCTATCCTAGCCCTAAGGCAATTATAATATTACCAAAAAATACTATTAGAGTTAAGCTTATTACCCTATCAACCCGGGGCTAATTTGAGGTATATTAACTATATTATCTTTCTAAAGCTAAAAAGATTATTTCTTATTATTAAGATTACGAATACGAAGTAACAAACCTATTAAAATATATTTATTATAACCTTATTCTTATTAAAAAAGGATTTAACGGGTATAAATAGCTAAGCTATTTCGTTTGCCCTATTACTAAATACTATTGGGTATAGACTTATTATATAAAGGACCAAGTTACTAAAATAGTAGAACGAATAATCTATCTGGCTAAATAATAATATAACTATTTAATCAAATACCTCTATAGCGATAGCGAGCCTTCCTTAAGAAAATTATTTAATATATTAATATAGGAAAATAGTATTATCGTAGAGCTAATAGCCCTATATACTACAGAGTAGAACGGTTTATCTGAACATTCTGGGGGGGTAATTATAACGAAAAGCAGATATATACAAATAGCTTCAAAACTTCCTTATAATCTATAGCCTGAGACTACGTCAACAGCAGCATATCTCCTCAATCGGACACCAACCAAAGATCATGACGAAAAGCAGATGTATACGAATAGCTTCAAAACTTCCTTATGATCTATGGCCTGAGACTACGTCAACAGTAATATATTTCTTCAATCGGATACCAACCAAAGTATTTGGTAGCAAAATACTATTTGAGGCTCTTTATTATATAAAGCTATTATTGGCCTACCTCTACGTTTTCGGCTGCAAGGCGTATCTACTTATATATTTAAAAGTTCCTAAACTTCTAAAGCTTTAGCAGAAAGTCTATTTAAATTATCTTATTAATTATAATTTACGAAATATCTTTAAGGTATAGGTCCTAAGTAAAAAATATATTATTCGGGCTAGGAACGTCTCGTTTGACGAAAATTATTATTATAATCTTATAAATATCGATTTAGGCTTACTATTTAATAACCCGGAGCTTAATAAAGCCGTAAATATTATTAATAAGGAAGTTAATCGGCTATTAGCTAATAATTAGCTATTAAATAAAATAAATAAAATAGACCTGTTTATTAATAATATTAATATCGCAAATTAGCTTTATTATTAAATCTTGCTATCAACTTTAAAAATAATAATTATTACTTTATTAACCTTAATTAATTATTCCTACCCTATCCTTCCTACTCCTCTACCAAGTAATACCTTAGGAGGAATACTATCAGTTTATATACCTGCTACTGAAGAGGGGGAGATATTAAGCTAAAATATTAAAAATATTGAAAATACGATATTAAGCCAAAATACTAGCGATATATTAGAGAGTTATATTTTAGAAAACGATATTCTTATTATATTATTATTATTATTAATATTATATTAATTTTATCAATTTATAATAAATCCAGCTCTTAGGAGCTCCGAAATCTTATTAGGAATAATCGAAAATAATATTTTACCTTCTAGAATATAAGCGAGAGATTATTGTTATACCTATATATTAGCTATTACAAATCTCGGCCAGGATATAAGATATTATTTAGCTTTTATAAAAAACCTCAACTCTATTAAATATTTATATTACGATAACCTTCTATTAGAGCTAAAAAGCTAAAAAGCCTTAACGAAATATCCTTATAGCAATACCTTCGTATAAGTTATATATAAAGAATATATTAGCCTTAATAATAAAAGTATATTCTAAATAAACCTTAAATCCTAAGGAGCAAATATTCTCCCCCTTATTTAGGTTTTCAAATATAAATACGATAAGGATAAATATTTAAAAAGGTATAAAGCTCGCCTATATATTAAAGGAGATCTATAATAAACAGAATAAAAAATAGCTATAGCTACCTTAGCCGTCAAAATCTTGAGAATATTTATAATTATTATAGCCGCTTTTTCTTTCGAATCTTATTAATATAATATAATCAACGTTTTTATTAATAGCAATATTAATAAGGAGATTTATATTTATTACTTTAAAGGTATTAATCCTCCGAAAGGATTAAATATATTATACAAATATCTTTTGCTTATAAAAGTATTATATAGATTAAAGAAACTCCTATTATTTTGGCTTCAGGATATTATTAAAATAATAAAATATCTTGGCTTATATATAATATTAGGAATAGAATATCTTTTTATTAATAATTAATTAATCGTATTTTTCTATATCGATAATTTCGTAATATTATATAAGAAATAATATTAAGTTAAATATAATATTTTTGAAATATCTTTCCTTAATATATACGAGCTTCGGTATTTAAGAGAGCTAATATAATTTATTAATATATATATTATTAGAAATCGCTCTATTAAGTAAATCTGGCTGAGCCAAAATTTATATATCGAAAAAATAATTAATAAATTTACTTTTAGAAATTATATTCTATTAAAAATACTATTGCTAGTAGAAAAAATCCTTCTATACGAATACTAAGCTACCCTTAAGCAAATATACTTATATTAATAGCGTATTAGCTCTATTTTGTTCGCTATTATTACTATTAAGCTAGATATCGCTTTTGTTAGTTCTCAGTTTGTCCAATTCCTCCAAAATCTATTCCCTTATTATTTGGCTCTAGCTAATCGGTTAATAGTATATTTATTTACTACCAAAACGCTTACGATTGAGTATAATAGCTAAGTATAAAATAATATTTTTTTATCAGTATTAGATATTATATTTGCTGACAACTCTATTATTAGGAAAAGCTTATTCGGTTACCTTTTCTAATTATATAATAGTCTTATCGATTAGAAAGCTTCAAAACAAATTATCGTTATTATATCTAATATTAAAGCTGAATTGCTTACTCTTAATAAAATAGCTCGGCAAATAATTTGATAAAATAGATTTTTCGAATATATATATTTTTAAATAGGCCAAAATATTATTATTATCTATAATAATTAGTAAATATTAGACCTCGTTAACTGACCTACTCCTAAGCTATTTATATACCTTAAATATATTAATATATATTAATATTAACTTCGTTAAGAAGTTCAGAATAATTATATCGCTATTAAATAGGTCCTTATAGCTAAAATGCTAATAAATAGCCTTACCAAACTCTTTCCTCGCTAGAAATATAAGGAATTTATTTGTATATTATAACTCGTTGACTTGAATAGCTATATAGCTTTATTTATTAATTAAATAAAATTATAATAATAGCTAGACTATTATTATTCTGGGGGGGTATATTAGCTATTATTGCCCTTATTTTCCCTTATTAGTTTGTATTTTCCTATTTTGCTTTCTCTAGGGTTATTTGGACCCTTAATTATATTACCAAAATACTATTATTATACTACCTATTCTCCACTTTATCAGGCGAAGCAATTGGTATAAAATAGGGCTAGGAATATTTATTTGCCCCTATCTAGGGCCTTATTATCATATATATTAGGTTGCTGTGCACCATTATTTATCAATCAGATGATTTAGCCCTGAGTGCATCTGACACTTCCTGTACCTCCAAGAGTCGAACGCCCACAGTACGAACGTATGAAAAATACTGGTTTTATCGATCTGAATCTCAACGATATATACTCTCTACAACGCTCGTGCTGTTGAATTCACGGAAAAAATTCTCGCTCGCCTTAAGCCCTTGTATAATATGATCGTAGGCTACCCGAGTATTGTTCTTGGTGGCTAAAGCGTAAGCTATAGTAATTACGTTCTTGATCTAGGTAATAATAGATCAGTAAAAGAAGCCCCAGATATACCACCTAGCAAACCTACCTGCCGGCTGTTGAATTTAGTATTAGCTAAGTATTTTAATTCTTTTGGAGCTATTATTACTTCTCTTTGAAATATATTGGCCCGGTAGAGCAAATACTCCCAGATCTGGCTTCTTATATTACTATTTAATCCTTCGTATTTCAATATAAGGTGAATCCTGCTGAGGATTGCTTTATTGAAATTAGAAATTCGATTAATAATAAGGAATAATATACTATCGTAATACTCCAGTTTGCGGAGGAAAACTAAGATAAACTTATTATAAATAATATCTTGCTTTGAGTATTATTCCAAATATATATCTACTTCGTCCAGAAAAATAAGGGTATTCTAATAATTAGCGGTTTAAAAAACGCGTAAAAGTTAAACTTTTATTATTTTTAAGTTAAAGCTCAATTCTCCGGCAAAGATCCGAAAAATCAAATAAATTAAGGAAAATATTAGAATAGATATATATACCGAATAAAGCAGCTTTTGAAGATACTTTGATACTACCTCCGTTATTAAAGTTTTGTTAATATTTAATAATTTATTAATAAATATATTAATAAATTTAAGGAGGAGTATTGAGTATCTTATTACAAAAGTATATTAAAACCTTGTCCTTTATCTGTAACGAAATTATCAAAAAGAATATTAAATATTAGACTTAACCGAGTTTCCGTAAAAGTTATAATAATTTCCTTTTATTTATCAGGAATTATTAAATAATCAAAAGGTACTAAGGATTATTAGATATTTTCAATATTAACAACGGTAAATTCTATTATATATTAACTGATTAAAGCGATAGCTATCATAATATAAAAGGGATATAATTATATTTTATAACTTATCTCCGAGACCGAAACCTAATATAATCGGATAGTAAAGAAGTAAATTCCTTTTATTAATTTTGATTATTTTTATATTAATATCTTTAATATAATTTAAGCTTTATTAGCTAGATAATTTTAAAGATATTTCGAAGTATATATTATTTTCTATCTTTTTTTAAATTAGCTTATTAGGTTAAAGTTAAATATAATTAAAATTTATCTTTTAAAAGAAAGCAATATCAAATATAATCCAACTATTAATAGATATTTTTATAACCTCTTTTTCTTTTATATAAAATACTATACTTTAGTAATAATAATAATAATCTCCAAGTATAGAGACGAATTTCCGACCGTATTTAAGGAACTAGGTTTTTATCCTTTTTTTATCTAAATAATATTGAAAAAGAAATACTTTTAATATATTAATATACTTTTTCCTACGGAATTTAATAATAATAAGATCGATTAGTATTTCCCTGAATACTTAACTGTTATAATTTAAATATTAATATTTTATTTTATAATACTTCAATCTATTACCTATCTCCTACTCTTTACCGTTATTATATATAATATATTATAGTTGGTCAGTCCCAAAGCAAATTATATAAATTATTAAATTTGGTTTGAAAAATACCCAAAATAAATCGTAAATAATTTTATTAATCTCCAAAAGCGAAAAAAAGCGTTACGCCGTAAACTTATAAGTATCTTTTATAAAATAAATTAAGAAGTCAAGATACTTAAGGGAAGTAAGGTTAAGAAGAATATAAGTATTTGTATTGCTCTAATATAGCCGCAATTTATCAAGGTAATTATATAGCAAATTTTATTTAACCTAATCTTATATTAACAGTAGGCTTAAACTTATATATAAGATAGGAATTATATAGCAAGCTTGTCTTCGTTCAGGTTGACTACGCGGATATCTTATAAGACTGTTTTCAAGATATCTTATAGACCTTCTAATTTGATATCAATATAATATATCAGGTTTAATATCTTTTTATCTAGGTTATCTTCGTCAGGAGAAGAGGTGGTATAAGTATTAATATATTTACCAATTTACTAGCGGATAATAAAGATATATTTATTGATATTGCTTACTGTATCCGATGATTTGATCGACTTTATAATTTTGTACTTATACGTCTTTGGATCCCAACTATAAAGAAATATAAGTCAACTTTGTTACAGTTGATATATAAATCTCGTTGAATAGTCAATCGACTAATATTGGATTATCAATTTAATATATTATTATATATTATTATAAGCAATTGGCTAATTAATTGATTATTATAATTAATTATTATTTTTCTTTTAATATTAATTAATATATAATATAATATTAATAAGGGCTTAATATAATATTTGCTATACTTTTTTAAATAATTATAATATTATTATTATAAAGTACCCGAAACAGTATATATTAAAAAAAATTCGTAATAAAGAATTTTTTTGTTTCTAATAATTGCCCGGTAATAAGCGCTATTTTCGCTAAGTTTGTATTGTTTTGCTATTGAAATCTAGCGGAATAACCGGTTATTTTAAGACGTTTTTAAGTCCAAAACCCCGATTTCTTTAGAGCAGCTAGGTTAATATATTAAATATGTAAAATAGTAATAATAAGCTATTAATATAATTATTCTTATATTTAATAAATATTTATTTAAGGTTTATATAATAATATCTTATATTCTATTAAATAATTAATTATATAAATAATTATTAATAATATTAATAATAATTTAAACTAATAATATTTAATTATTTATTATTATTAATCAAAAACCGAAAAATCTATTTATAATAATAACTATATATTCAAAGTACTTTATAATTAATTCGGTATTAATTACGTATATATAAATAAAGGGCGAGTATTTATTAAAATTATATTGCAATTATAATAGTATTATTATTAAAAAATTTTAAAAAATATATTTTAATTCTTATTAATATCTTCTCTTATATTATTTCTTGTTTCCTTATTATCTTAATTGATATTTATTATAATATAAATATTGAAATCTAGCCCTCTAGCTTTATTTCTATATAGAGTATTAAGATTATAACAAAAGAATATATATTGTTTTCTAGCTTTTCTATAAGTATATTATTTATTATAAGGGAAGTTTCTATATTAATAAAATATTTTTAATATTTTTATTTATAATTCCTTCCGAATAACTCTTTTTAAGGAGATTTTTATTAGATTATTAAGAATCTCAATTATATTAACTAATATTATCGAAATTAATATTATATTTTTCGCCGAGTATTTATAATTAATAATATTATATTGCGTTTATAATATATAAATTTATTAATAATAATTAAAGATACGAATATAAATTATTTTATTATCTATAATAGAAGCTCTTTCTCCCTTTTTTAACAAGATTTTGATAATATATTTAAAGTAGAATTTCTAAATTATTACTTTTATTTTAATATTATATTTAACTTTATTTTATACCTAGGTAATAATAAGGCGTTCGCGAACTTTAATAATATATAAATTAATATTTAAAGGTAATAAAGGAAGAAAAGGTAAAAATAAAAAAAAATAAAAAAGGAGAATAAGAATATATAGAAGAATTTAAAATTTATAATTAATAAATATTTTCAAAAATTATAAGAAAAATATTTATAAATAAGTTAAGAGCAATATTAAACTTTAATAATCTTATTATTAAAATTTAATATTACTTTTATTTTATTTATAAATATTCCTTATAGCTATAAATTTATAATCAAATACTAGGGGAGAAAAAGATTAATATAATTTAATAATACCAACTTTTGGTAATAAGGCTATTAAAATTTGATATTACTAAATTAGGCTTATAAATTATTCCTTTAGCCAAAAACCGGCTTAAATACTTAGAGGGGGTAAAAATAAAATATATTATTAAAAATTAATATTTTATTAGCTAATAAGTTATCTGAATAATTACTCTTATTAATATTTTTAATATTAAGCTTTTAAGCTATCTCTTTATCGACTTATAGTTAGGCTTAGGAAATACTTGTTATAAGGGTTATAAAAGCTAATATATTATTAATTATAAATAGGGTTAGCGATATAGCAGACTAAGATAATTAAGAAGAAAGAGATATTTACTCTTTAAGCTATTTACCTTTAATTTTATTACTAAATATCTTTTTTATCTATAATATATTACGTTATTCCTTAATATAAATAAGAAAGTTAGTAATATTTCGGCCTATATTATAACTAAAATATTATTAGTTAAGAGTAAGTTATTCGAGTTCCGGTCCTAATCGTTATTATATTTTCGTTAATATTAGCAAAATAAATATATAGAATTCAGGGATATTAAAAGAGATACCTAAGGTATTTTATATATTAATACTTAAATTAATAGAAACTTTATTATTTTTCGGCTTATTATTTTTATTTATAAATATAACAGTCTTTTACTCTTTAAAATCAAGTTAGATTTCGTTAATAATAATAAAGGAATAGCCAAAATAAACTTAATAAGGAAGTATTTATATTAAAGTATATTTAATAAGATTATATATTATATATATTTTAATTAAACTTAAAACTTAATAAGATATTTTGTTAATTTCTATTCAATTATTAATACGGTCTTTTATTATACTATTTATCCTTTTAATAATTCTTTATATTTAGGGATATCTTAAATTGCTATTAATAATATAAATATTATAATAATATAAAAAATAAAGCAAGGCTTCTTTAAACTCAGTATCGTTATTAAATTAGAAAATTTTAATAAAGTTATAGGTTATAAAGAAGATAGTAAAACTATTACAGATATTAAATAGCTCCTTAGTAATAAAAGGTTATAGGAATATATATTTAGAAAAATAATCCTATAATATTTAATAATTAGTTAAGAACAAAATATTAAAGAAGTATTTTTAAGTAAATAAAAGCAATATTAATTTCCTACCAAATTTTAATAAAGAATTAATATTGCTCTTATAGATTTATAAATTATCTCTATATTTATATATTTTAAACTCCCTAAATTTAAGGCTATTAAGATTTAAGGCCAAAATATAAAGGATAATTCAAAAATTCTCCCTTTATAACGCTATTTCTTGGTAATAAAGCTACCAAAATCGGGCGTTATTATAAATTCTTCCTTAAAATATTAAAATATTACTAAATACTTCGCAGGGGGGGAGAGATATTTACAATTACTATTATAATTTATTTATATTTATTATAAAGATTATCTCGTATATCGATAAGATTTACCTAACTTTGCTAAACCGGATTAGATAATTAAATTATTATTAATAATAACTTAATATATTAAAGATTATTAATTTAATAATATTAATAAAACTTTATAAAATAATTAATCTTATATTAAGTAATATTATAATAGAAACGTTAAACTTCTGACTAAGTCTTATTATATTTTATATAATAAAAACAGAAATATACTTACTTAATAAGATTATAAATAATTAATAAAATAATAATATATTTAGCTTAAAAGGAAGTACCCTTATTAATTATTAGCTTTTAAAAGACTATTTTATCTTTATTAAGCTCGAAATTATTTAGAGCCTTAAATTTATTATAATTTCTTTTTTATTTAAAGTAATATTATTAGGATATTATAATTAATATTTATAAATATAATATTATTCGTATAAGAGTCGAGAAGGGTTTTTGTTATTAATAATATTTTCTAAGAAATTAAAGAACTATCTCTTTATTAAAGGAAATAAGTCCTTACTAAGCTCGAAGGCTTTAATAATAATTTTATTAATAAAAAGTTTATTTAAGAGTTAATTAAAAGGAAATAAAAGAGGGGCAAAGATATATTATAATACTAATATATTGAAATTAATAATATTAATATTTTTGGTATTAAAATAATAATATTAAAAATTTTAATATTAAGCCTTTCGAAGAAGAAAATAATAAGAAATTTAAAAATATTATAAAAAGTTATTAGACCTGGCTAACAACTCTCCTAATTACTATATATATATTACGATATATTATATTTGCTGCTTAATACTTTATATATACGTTATTAATATAAATAATAAGGTAAATATATTTAAGTATTCGAGAAACCTAGGCTTATATTGGGCCAGTGCAGGGCTGCTGGGTGGGGTTTCTGGTAGTCGTAGAGAGGTAGTTGGCTGGGGAACAACAATATCGATAAGTACCATAATCTCCGAGGGAAGCAACAGACTTGTACTGTAAAGTGTAGGCACAACGGTCGATCTGGAGGTGATTCGACTGCTTTAGACTTTGTGAGTAAACGGATTGCATTATAAAAAGCTCCAAGTAAACCTACCGAGGCCTATATATTACCTCTCAAGCTGAACATCTCGGACGAACCTGGAGGTATCTCGTCAACCGCGTAATACTGAAAAAGCCACATCGATCGTGCTATCATCGTGCAGTAAAATCGATTCAACTTCTAAGTTGGGGTGGAGGATGTGATTGAAAGACGGAGGTACAGTACTAGCTGGTGCTGGATACTCGCATATACAGCGCTTCCGTGTTCCTGCAGCTTATCGCCGGGCTGATAATATTGCTTTTATACAGAGAAAATCGAGCATAGATTAAAGTCGTCCCATAAAGGCGGATATAGGGAGTAGGTCATCTTCATATTTAAGCGGAGAAACGAGTATCTATATCTGGAAGCGGTAACTGTTCCTCCTCTCCTCTACCTCTTGGACATGTTCTCAATATAATGCTTTGCACTTGCTACGCTTTGTTGTGGTATTGAAGCCATTAAACGAGGTAATTCAATATAGTAAATAAAAATGCTGATCAATTGGCTCTAGTAGTAGATCGCGCCAGATCCTACTTTCCTGCATGCTATAAGGAAAGACCCAGAGCAAATAAGTGCTGTCACAAGTTGGAATCAAAGAGGAAGCAGTTCACCGGAATCATTCGATGTAAACCTAGGAGATGGATTGCACTTTGGGAAGATATGGGAATATGGGTTATTGCCTCGAGGAGCGCAGCGCTTTGGGCGTCGGATAATTGGCTAATCGGTATACTAGCCAGATGTTGGCTTAGGAGATTTCAATTGCTCTATCTACCTAGGAATACAGGCTTATCTATATACTCGGCTGATCAATCTAGGCCCTATAAATAATAAGGCATTTAGTAGAGCTGATATGCCCTGAGTATAGCCCTTGTTATTCGGTATATAGCCTGGCTAACAGTAATCCTAGGATTGCGATACGCTAGACCTGATTTAGCTTAGTATTGCTAGAGAGACTGCCCTAGTTATTCTCCAATACCACCTTTTAGGCCTTATAACAGCTTCTAAAATATTATTAGCAAATAATTTATTAAGCTTTATACTTCCTCTTTTGCCTTCCTAAGCTAGCTCTAATAACTAGAGTATATACCTTAAGCTTACTACTGTTATTAACTTTATTAGAAGATTTATTACTATTTTTTCGGTAGGGATCTAGTTTATAATTATATTTTTATTTTATACTAATTCTTTTACTTTATAATACCGAAATTATATATACTTCGTCTTAAGATATATTATAAGATTTTCGGCTAAATTAATTACTAACTTATTATTTAAATTTATTTTTATAATCCCTATATTTTTTTTATTATACCTAAGTTCTTAAAGCAAATCTTTAAAATATATAATTTTTATATATATTTTTAATATAACGATATATTTAGCCTTAGTTGATAATATAACTATAATTAGCTCTTATTTAAACCTTTAGCTAACTAGTTTATTAGCTAGCTTAAAAAGATATTCTATTATAAATTTATTATTATTAATATTATTATATTAGGAAGAGTCAGAGTAGGCCTAAAAAGTCTTATTATATATATAATTTGGCCTAAATATTATTCCGATCTTAATCGTATTAGCTAAATCTCTTATTACCCGTTTTGCTACTATATAATAATTATTTATTAGTTATATAAGATATCTGCTTAAACGATATATTACAAAACTAATATTAAGCTAGCTTATTTTAGCTACTTAATTTAAAGCTTTAATAATAAATACGAAGTTGTTTTTCAACTTCTTATTAATAATATACTTAGGAAATAGTTATTCTAGCTTTATATTCTTATTTATAATATTTTTAACAATATAATAATCCTCTATTCCTAATTATTTAAGTATTTAAGCGATATAATCCTTTTAAGTAATAGTTATTATATAATTATCGCGATTTCTTGAGATTTTTATTCCTAAATAGAAAGAAATAGCTCTTAAATACTTTAATTTGAATTCCTTATTAAGCTAAGCTTTTAACTTATTTATCGCCTTCTTTACATACAAGAGTATTAGTAAATTGTCTATATAAATAGCTACGATTATTCCTTTATTATTAATAAAGATAGAATTATCTTTTTAGAATCGCTTAAAGCCAAAACTTTTTAATTTTGCTACTAATATTTTTCCCTATTCTTTAAATAATTATTTAAAGCTATATAAGGCCTTTTTTAAATAATATATATTATTTATATTATTAATATATTTATAAGGCTATTTTATTTATACTTTTTCCTTGAAAGTTGCTTCTAGGAAGGCAATATCGATATTAAAATATTCTATTTCTATATTACGCTTTATTTTTAAAACTAAGAGTACTTTTTAACTTAAGGTTTTTATAATTAATAAGAAAATAATATTATAATTTATTCCCTTTATTTATTCGAAGCCTTTAGCGACTCATTAGGCTTTATATTTAACAATTTCGCCCTTAATATTTAGCTTGATTAATAATATTTATTTTCCTAAGAATATTTTATATTTTAATAATAATTTCCTAACTTTTTATATCCCTTTAAATTTTATTATATTTAATTCTGTCTAGAATATTATTTTTTATTATTCTTTATTTAGTTTTAAGAGTACTTCTTGTTAATTTTTAAAAGGAATAGTATTTTTATTTTCAATTATTTAAGAAGTCTATACGGAGGGAAATCCTCCCCCCTTTACTCCTTTTTGGAGATTATAATAATTTATTAATAAATAAGATCTTATAAACTATTTCGGTTAATATTCTGATAATATTAATAACTTTTAATAAGTTTGAGGAGATATTTATTATATTCCTAATACCCTTTATTTATTATATAAAAATAGTATATCGTTAATATAAATTACGATTTCCTTATTTAGCTTTATATTTGGTATTTGCTTAATATTTTACTTATTAAAGCTAAAATTAATTACCTTATTAGGCTTAATATTTTGAATATTGGCTTCTCTAAATCCGTTTTGCGTATTAAGGCTAGAGCTAACTTCCTTATTAATATTAACGTTTTAAATATTTGTTTCTATATTCGCGGATTGCTTATTTATTAATATATTATTTATTTTATTAGGAATATTAAGAATAATTTCTTTATTACTCCCTATCTCAAACAAATACGTCTTTATTAATACTATTTTATCGAAAATAATATAAGCTAAAAACCTTAATCCTTTAGCCTTTTTATCCTATATTTAATATTAATTAGAATTATTATTAAATCCTAAGAATTTATATTTAATACTCCGGAATTTGAGTTTCTATTTATAAGTATTTTTATTATATACTTAATAAATATATCCGAATAACTTTATATAATTAATGTCTGATTTCTTTCTAGTTTATTCTTTATATAATATTTTTCTATTAAATATTGCTATAAAAAGCCTCTCCCTAATATATATTATAAAATTTAGGGTTTTCCTCTAAAAATCTTTATTTAATCCTGAATAAAATAATACTATTCTAATTTATTTAAATAATATTCTATTATCTTATTTAACGATATTATTTTAATAGGGGTTATATAGTAATATCGGCTCCTATTGAATACTAGCTTAATTAAGAGTTGTTTGTATTTACAAATTAATAAATTCTTTTATATTATTTTTATATAAATAATTAATAATATATTTCTTAATATTATTCTTCCTAATATAGTCCCTAATATAATTATTAATAAGGCCTGCTTTTTATAGGGGAAGAAGATAAGTAATTATTATATTAATATATTTATTAATAAATATTAAAATATATTTTATATTATCTTTTATAAAAGTAATCTTTCTACTTTTAATAATATTTATAAATTATTACTCGTTTAGAAATATTGCTTGCTTATTCCTTATTAACTCATAATTAAAAATATAGGATTATTTTTTTATAATATAAGCTTTATATTGTTATTTTAATAATATCTTATTTTTAAATTTATCGCTTTGCTTAATATCTATTCCGGTAGTTACTTTTATTATACTTTTTATTAAAGTTATTTTAATATACTTAAAGCGTATATATTAGAGCCTTTATAAGGCTAGAACGTCTTTTGTTCTAACGTTCTTAATATATTTTTAGTATTTTAAGGGAGATTAAGGAATAAAATAATTATTATCTGTTTTTTAATCTAAAAACAATATTTTCCCTATTTTATTCTTAATATTAAAAAATTTTCCTTTAAATAATATTATATATCTTTTTTTACTTAACTTCGCTATTAAAATAACGTTATATTGGCTCTTTAGAATATAATATATATTTATTAACTCGACTTCTTTATTATTATTAATTATTATAATAATAAAACTTTTCCTTTTTATTATTATAATAATATTATTAATCCTACTAATAAAGTAATTATATATATAATAGGAAATAAAACGTTACCGTTTAGAATAAATATAGATCTTAGCTCCTAAATCTAAATAAATATTTGATTTTCTAGACGCCTTATATACCGATTATATTATTAATATCTTTTTGAGATTAATAATTATTTTAAAGCTATATACCTTTAGAACCTATCTCGTTTTCTCCTTATTATCTTTAGGGAGGAGTTTCTTATTTTTTAGCTTTTATTAATTAGGATAGAGGTTGCTATTTAAATAATAATATTTTTCCTTTATATAAGATCCTTTATAATAGGAGTATTTCGGTTTAATATTTTTATTATTTCCTTTTTTGCTATTACTATTATTATTACTTTTCGTTTTCCTTTGCTTTTTAAAGTTCCTTACTTTTAGGGCTTTCGAGGAGCCTTTTTGGCTTTATTATTTATTATAAATAAATATTGCCTTAATAATCTTTTCAAAGGTAATATTTCTATTAATATTATTTATAATTTAAATAATTTAAATTTAATATAGTTTTATCTTATTTAAAAGACCTTTTAGGAATAAATAAGCTAATACTATTTTATTTATAGCTTATATTATTATTATTAGGCGATTATTCTAATAACGTAAATAGTTAGTATACTCGCTAGTATTCTTGAAAATAATAAAATTTATATTAATTAAATATTAAATAGCTATATATATAATATAATTATTTTTCTTTTGGAATTTATTCTCTAGAAGCCTTTATATTTTTATAATATCTTTTTTACTATTAAAGAAATCTTTAATATATAATTTGTATATCAGAATAATAATAGCTTAAGCCTTCCTGTTTATTAAGGGTAAATTATTATTAATATTATTTTTATCTTTATTAATAGCTAATTAAGATCCTTCTTTAATAAAAGTAGCTTATATTTCGGGGGCTTAATTATAATAGTTAAAGATCCCTTTAAGAATAATTATCTTCCTACGTATTACCTTTATAGCTTGATATAAAAGTAAATAAGATAATAATATTTATAAATTGAAAACTTGAATATTTTTCTCCTTATATAAATATATAAATACTGGCCGGGCTTATAACCTATTAATTTAGGAGATTTCAATTGCTTTATTTACTTAGGAATATAAACTTATTTATATACTCGGCTGATCAATCTAGGCCCTATAAATAATAAGATATTTAGTAAAGCTGATATACCCTAAGTATAGCCCTTATTGTTCGGTATACAGCCTAGCTGACAGTAATCCTAGGATTGCAATACGCTAGACCTGATTTGGCTTAGTGCTGCTGGAGAGACTGCCCCAGCCATTCTCCAATACCAGAGAGAGCAGCATTAGGATTGTGTGAGTTGCCGCTTGTGGACCCCTTAAGGTGCCGAAATTGGCCGGAGCGCTATACTGATTCTAGCTTGCAAAAATTTGCAAGCTCGCTTGGGACTAGCTTAAATATTCAGAGAGGTAGCTGGGGCATCTCCGAAAAGGTTTCCCAATTGTCCTTCGGGTATATTAGGAGGATAGACTTTGTAATCCAAGATTCTCAAGGCAATCAAGACGAATATATCCAATATCTAAAGACCTTGATATATAAGCTTATAAATTATTATTTATATTATTATAAAATCTGCCGCTTTATCCTATCAGTACGGTTGTTAATTAATCGGATAGCGCTAGTCGCGATATAACCAGATATAGTTTTAGAAATCTCAAAACGCTTTCAAAAACGAGGATTCAAAGATAAGGGTAAATTAACAGAAGGATTTAAATTTATATCCTAGCAATTATTAAATTAACCGTTTAAGCCCTACGATACCAGTATTAAGTTATAAATATTATTAGCAAAAAAGCTGGTTAATCTTAATCCTTTAACTATAAAATAATAAAAGGAGGTTGGATTTTTTAATTTTAAAATTATTATATAAGGTAATATAGCTACTCAGTTTATTCTAAATAGGAGTATAAAGATAATATCAATATTATAGCAAAAAGAGATCGAAGTCTTACATAACTATAATACCGAGGAAAGCCGGTTCCTTAACGTAGTAAAAGCTTATACCGAAACGGCTGCTAATCGAACCTTTATATATTTTAATACTTATCAACTTTCAGAAATTTATTATTTATTATATTTATATTATTCTGTCTCAAATAGGAGCTTCCAAACCTATATTGGTTAATATTACAAGGATCTGCTTTAGGAATATTAGTAAAGAATATATATCATAGCTAACATATAAATCTTGTTGAATTATCAATCAACTGACTAAATTTATTATCCAACAACGTTATTTTAAGTAGGTAATATTATTAGTTGAAGCTTCATTGCTAACTATATATATAATAATACGTTGCTACCCTAATTCTATAATATTAGGTTAAGCCCTATAGTTTAGGTCGCCGCTACCCTACGTTTCTTCCTGGGTTTCTCGAATACTTAAATATATTTACCCTACTATTTATATCAACAACGTATATATAGAGCGTTAAGCAGCAAATACTAAAACGACTAGTTATTCCGCCGGATTTTAATAGCAAAATAATACAAACTTAGCGAAAGTAGCGGTTATTACCGGGTAATTATTAAGGGCAAAAAAATTCTTTATTGCAAATTTTTTTTTAGTATATATTATTTTGGGTACCTTATAATAATAACGTTATAAATACTTAAAAGAATATAGTAAATATTATATTAAACCCTTATTAATATTATATTATATATTAATTAATATTAAAGGAAAAGCAGTAATTAATTGAATAATTAATTAACTAACTATTATTTTATTAATTAAATAATTGACTAATTAATTATAATAATTAATTAATTAGCTAATTGCTTATAATAGTATATAATAATATATTGAATTAATAATCCAATATTAATTGATTGACTATTCAATAAGATTTATATATCAATTGCGATATATACCCTTCGCCTGTGGCGGACAGTTATTTTCTTGAATCAACTTGTTAACGGCCTCGGATTTCGGGGGTAGGGAAACTATATTAATAAATTGCTACTTATTTATAAGGCAAATATCTTATTAATTAAAGCTTAAATATTAATTCAATTTAGGGAATCGTCTGCCGACTTATTATATATATTTAATTTAAGCTCCGAAAGCGATATTTGAATATTTTACTATAAACCTATTTATTAATTTATATATATAAAATATTAACGAATAAAAGGGTTAAATAAGTCTTTTTATCTTAAGTTTAATTTATAATATATTAAGCTAAAAGATTGAATAAGTTATACTTTAAATTCGCTATAAATATAATAAATAAATTTTGATATAATTAATATAATTCGAATTAGTTATTATCTTAGCTATTAATATTCGGATATATTGAATCTTATTATTTTCTATAGTTTAATTAATTTATAACGATTCTTTAGACTTTAGTTCTAAGGGAGCTAGTCCTTTAAATTAAAGATTTAAATCGATAAAAACGTTTAGTCCCCTATTAATACCCGGTATAAGGATATTAATATTTCTATTTATATAAATATTTTCTCTAATTACGAGGTTGATAAAATATTTATTTTTATAATTTAAAGGTTCGAATATTATTATTATAATTATTAAATATTCCCTTTTGTTAATAACAAATCTATATAATAATTACTACTTTATTTTTAACTCTTTAAAACAGAACCTATAATATACTTTAATTATATTTATTATTATATCGGATATATTTCTCTTAATTATATTTATTATATATTAAATATTCCCTAGTATTTTGCTAACAAATAAATATCGTAATTAATAAGGATTTCTATAATACTTACTTAAATCTAATAATTTATTATTATTTTAATTATATTATTAGTTTTCTCCCCCTTAAGCTTCTCGTATATAAAAGGTACTTGGTTAAATTTGATATAGTCAAGATAATATAGTACTGAGGTAAATATATATATAACAATCTTAATAATAAATTAGCTATTACCCTGGCCCAATAACAACAACAGTCTCCGCTCTTGGTCTTTAATCTGATTTATCGTAAAATCTGTACCGATACCGGCTCTCGAATCAGTTATTATTGAAGGATATAAAGGAAAGACAATCTCGCCTGTAGGGTAACCTTAGATAGTTGAAAAATATAAGTTATATAACGTTAAGAGCCGATACTACCCGAGCTTTGGTAAGGCTTATATTTTTCTTTTCCTTTTACTTCCTTTGTTTTACAAACTTATTAAATCTTTACCTATTATTAAAAGCCTACAAAGTACCGAGCTATACTTGATAAGAGCTTTCCTACTCCTAGCTAATACAATAGCGTTAGATACTTCGATATCTAGGTCTATTATATCCTCCTAGAATTATTATAGGGAATCGGAGAAATTCTGGTTAAATATTAAATATATATAGAGTTTGGCGTATTTCTCCTCTATCAATATATTAAGCTTTATATAAATCGTATTATAATACAAACGAATCCTAACTTTAAGACCGAAATCTATAGGATAAAGCTATTTGAGAATTGATATTCTCGTAAGTCTCTTAGTCCTTGCTTATTCTATATAAACGCTATTTATTATTTTAAGGCGTTCGATTATAATAAAGGATCTAACGTAACTATATTAGGGGGGAAATTCCTAGAAAAGCTTAGGTTATTTTTATATATTTATTAATTAGGAGATATTATTAATATATCAAAATTGCTATTAGGTAAAGAATAATAGGTAGAAACGGTACTTGTAGATAGACAAAGTACAATTGCGAAGTATATTCTATACGATTAGGCCTTATTAGGGGTTATTACGGAATAGGCTTTCTTTATTCAAGATAATATACTTCGATATAAAGGAACGCGAAAATACAATACGCTGCCAGAAGGTAGAGGCTATATAAGAAGTTGACGCTATATTATTATATAAAACAATAGTAGAGAAATATATCAAAGCTATATCGATCGATATATATCTTGATCAGTTACTAAGTTCGAAAAGCTGCTCTCGTCAATAGGAATAGAAACATTATACTGATAGTATCTGTACCAAGTGAATAGTATCTGATAGCGTATACTAAAAATATAGGAGTATCTTTTCTCAGTATTATTACCAAGAAAGTTTCTTGAATCCGGTTGTATTAATACGGTTCTGTACTGGTAAGGTTGTTCAAGCGTAGGCATTTAATTACTATAAACTCTGAGGTACCGACGGAGAAAAAGGAGCCGATTAAAAAAGGTCAAAGTCGATATAGACTGGCAAGTTATCGATGCCTAGACGAATATTCTGTAGAGTTTCTGCGAGCGATAATATAAGAAAGTCGAATTATAACCTATCCAAACGCGTTACTATATCAATTACCCCTTATCGCTTTATCAAACTGTTGGAATCGGAGCTCTGGAATTATTATATATTTATATAACAGGAAGGAGACAATTTCAAACGGTATACGCCTAAATTGAATTGTAGGAATAGGAAGCCGTTGAAAAATATTGGTCTAGTAATAAATTTGCTCCTATACGAAGAGCTTATTTACGCCAGTAGATAATTTGAATTGATTCAAGTCTCTTCGACTACGTAAGAAACTCATATTCTACAAATATAAATGTAAAGCAGGCGATTGCTTTGACCCGTTGAAGATTGCTTTGGTCCCTCAAATAATATATATTCTTGAACTTATATAAGACCCTTTCTTGACTTCAGAAGCAGCCTTCTTCGATTGTCGCTCTAATAAGGTATTAAATAGACGACTAGGTTGAGTACCGCCCGGGTTTCTTTGTATAAAGTTAGCATATATATCGATCTTTAATAAAAGCTTATTAGCTAACGTCTCCGATTCTAGATAAATTAGCTTATTTGATAAGAACGATACCAAGCTCTGTATAAATAAAGCCAAGTCTGAATACTCCGTATTCGGTATTTTGCTATTCGCCGTAGTTATAAGCTTTTCCTGTTTCTTTTTCGCCTAATCCTTTGTATTCCTTAGGGCGCTAGCTCCTTATCGAAAGGCCTTTAGGTTACTAGTTATTTTCCAGTTATTAAGTTAAGTTATTTAATATTCGGTCAGAATTTGTATATTATTAAATTAAATAAAATAAATTATATAAATCGTAAGATTACCAGAACTATTATAATAAATTAATATAATTATATAAGTATTATTATTATACGCTGTTTTAGGATTAATAAATAACCGAAGCTCGTATATCCTATGCGTACCTAAAGTATTATTATATAAAGCTTGGTTCTTGTATATTATTATATTCCTATTCGGTTTTTTTCCCTCCGTAAAGAAATTAGGTAAATATAATATAATACCCTAGCTTATCCCGGATTTGTATAATAACTTCCGCCGGATAGCTTCTATTATAAAGGTCTAGCTGAACCTTGGTAATCAAGCCGTTAGTCAAATCTTTGAGATTTCCGAATTAGAGGTTCTATTACGAGGGAAGATCGCCAGAGCCAGTAATAATCGGGAATGCTTTGCTTATTACTATAGCTTCGGTTAATATATCTTGATTCTTCTCTTTAAAGTCTAGGAATTCCTTACGGGTAAAGCGTAATAGAGAGAGAGATATTTGCGGTATTGCTAATTTTATATATATATCTTCCCAATTATATAGCTCTTGTATATTCCTGATACTATTATATTTATCAGGATAGACGCTATAATCAATAAGATGCTACTCGAAGGCAGGGTCGTAGGCAGAGGATTTCTTTGTTCTTGATAATATATTTGATTCTTTTCTAGACTTAGCTCTTTTCCTGAAGTCCGATTAACTTAAGGCCATATTTTGCTAGGAGGGCTCTATATTCTCTGGCTTAGGGTACTAGCCTACAATTAGTAGAGCTAAAAGGAGTTGAGTCTCTCTTATAGCTCTAAGGTTACCGAGGTTTAGTTTACCGTATTTAGCAAAACGCTTAAAGTATATAAGGCGAATACTTTCTTTGCTAGATTAATAAGGTAATAAAGGAGCAATAAGTTATATTATCCTTTAATCGAATTCCCGAAGAATACGACAAATAAGCTATTATTGTATAAGGTTGTCCTAGAAGGAACTAAGTATATAGAGTCGTTGCTAGTTCTCTTACTTTCGTCGTTTAGCGGGAGGTAACGGCAAAGAGACTATTATAAGCTTTATTCTAATAGACAGCTTTCGCTTTCTAATATTGAGTATTAGAGTCTCCGAAGGTATTAAATTTCAATCTTTATAAAATAACGGATTAATAGGATAATAGAGTACGATCAAATATAACTATAAAGATAGCGCGTACCTCTTACAAACTATATTAGCGTTTTATAAGTTATTCGGAGTATAAGGTTGATAGCCAATCAATAGAACAGCTGCTGCCTAAAAAGTTAAAAATATTTATATATTAAATAGGCCTTTTTATATTCTTATAATAGTCGTATCGAATAAATAATAGTAATATAAGCAGCTCAGTATATAGCAGCTGGGAGCCGGTACTTAAATCTATTGTATTTATAAATAGGGAATTTAGTAAGTACGTTTTATTTCCTATCTTACCTTTTCGCTATATTAAAATACTCCTTCTTAGCCAAGATATAGCTACGATATATTAATAGCTTATTTATATTAAGATTTATATATAGCCGGCAAATATTAGTTATAAAAGAGGATTGGCGATAGCAGTTTCAATATTATATATATAAATAATAGATATAGATATCGTAGCGGCTTTTTGAGACTTATATTATATAAGGAATTTATATTAATACCGGCAAAAAAGTTATTATTAAATTCGAATATATATTAATTAATCTGTTTATTCTAGAATATAAAGCTAATATTTATTAATCCCTCTTTAGTAATATCGATATTTTACGAGTTTATACTTTTAAGACCGAATACGAATTTAATATTATAATATTTGATTTTTTAGGTTTAAGTCCAGAAGATTTCCTTAACTTTTATAATCGCAAATTCTCTTTTAAAACAATATTAATATTTATCAATTAGCTTATTTATTATCTTGATTATATTTATTCTAATAATATTATTTATCGAGATATTAAGCTAGAAAACTATTTAATAAATATAGAGAAATATAAGAATTAAGTTTATATAATAGATTTAAGCTTTGCTATAAAGCGCTATATAACTTAGGCGAAGGCAAATACCGGTTGTATTCTGAATCCAAAGTTGGTAAATATAATATATTTTGCTAGTATTAACGGTTATTTAAGTATTGATAAATATAATATTTTTAACTTTTATTTCTCGAAGGCTAATAGATACTTAAATATAATATTACTATAATAATTTAGAGTTTTTAGGATATATACTTCTCTATTTTTTTAAAGCTATCTTTTATAATAAGGTTTTATAATTACGAATTAAGAGCAAAAGGAAGAGCTTATCTTAACAAAGAAGCAAATAATTTATATAGAAGATTTATACAAAGGTCTTTTATAAGAATTTACGGCTTATTTCGATTATATCCGTTCTTGTAACTTTAATAATAAACTTTAATATATTTATTTATATAAAATCTTCCGTACTCTCTTCGTATATCAGGGTTTCGATTATAATTATATATTCGATTAGATAATCCTCAAATATCTGATAATTATCTAATAAAGAAGCGTCCTATTAAATATATATACCTTGCTAAAAAGAGCTATATAAATTTACTGTTTGAGAAAAGACCAAGGTAATATAAATTAATACTAAATTAATACGGGAGTTAAGAAGGTCGGGAGAAAAACTTTAAGATACCAACGGTCAAAGGAGATTATATCGAGCCGCGTAATATGCTCTTCCGACTTTGTCTATTGGATCCGGGGCTGCGGTCTGGCCATCGAATGATAAATTTGTACCGCTATAGCCGCCAAGGGAGTACTCCCCACCGCCATCCAAAAAGTGAGGGTCCCTTAAGGGAGTGAGTACTCGTCAGGGAAGTGCGCGCTGTACTCACGGACCAAAAAGTGAAGAGTTTGTGTTGGAGAATGGCTGGGGCAGTCTCTCCAGCAGCACTAAGCCAAATCAGGTCTAGCGTATCGCAATCCTAGGATCACTGTCAGCCAGGCTGTATGCCGAATAACAAAGGCTATGCTTAGGGCATACCAGCTCCACTAAATGCCTTATTATCTATAGGGCCTAGATTTATCAGCCGTATATATAAATAAACCTATATTCCTAAGTAAATAGGGCAATTGAAATCTCTTAAGCTAACAGGTTATAAGCTCGGCCAGTATCTGTATATTTATATAAAAAGAAAAACGTTCAAGTTTTCAATTTATAAATATTATTATCTTATCTACCCTTATATCAAGCTATAGAGGTAGTACGTAGGAAAGTAATTATCTTTGAGGGGATCTCTAATTACTATAATTAGGCCCCTAAAATATAAACTATTCTTATCAAAGAAGGATCCTAATTAGCTATTAACAAAGATAAAAATAATATTAATAACGATCTGCCTTTAATAAACAGGAAGGCCTAGACTGTTATTATTTTAATATATAAATTATATATTAAGAACCTTTTCAATAGCAAAAAAGATATTATAAAGATATAAAGGCTTCTAGAAAATAAATTCCAGAAAAAGAATAACTATATTATATATATAACCGTTTAATATTTAATTAATATAAATTCTACTACTTTCAAGAGTACTAGCGAGTATATTAATTATCTGTATTATTAGAATAATTGCTTAGTAATAACGATATAAACTATAAATAAAATAATATTAGCTTATTTATTCCTAAAAGGTCTCCCGGATAAGATAAAACTATATTAGATTTAAATTATTTAAACTATAGATAATATTAACAAGGATATTACCTTTAAGGAGATTATTAAAGCAGTATTTGTTTATAATAAACGACGAAGCCAAGAAGGCTCCTCGAAAACTTTAAAGGTAGGGAACTTTAGAAAGCAAGGGAAAATAAAAAATAGTAATAATAATAATAGCAAAAAAGGAAATAATAAAAATACCAAACCGAAATACTCCTATTATAAAGGATCTTATATAAAGGAAAAATATTATTATTTAAATAGCAACTTCTATCTTAATTAATAGAAGCTAAAAGATAAGAAACTCCTCCCTAAAGATAATAAAGAGAAAATAAGACAGGTCCTAAGGGTATATAGCCCTAAAACGACTATTAATCTTAAAAAGGTATTAATAATACGATCGGTACGCAAGGCGTTTAGAAAATCAGATATTTATTTGGACTCAGGAATTAAGATCTATATTTATTTTAAACAATAACGTTTTATTTCTTATTATATATATAATTACCCTATTAATAGGATTAACAATATTATTATAATAACAAAAAGGAAAGGCTCTATTATTATAATAACTGATAATAATAAAGAAGTCGAGTTAATAGATATATATTACGTCTTAAAGAGCCAATATAATATTATTTTAATAGCGAAGCTAGCTAAGAAGGGATATACAATATCGTTTAGGGGAAAATTTTTTGATATTAAGGATAAAATAGGGAAAACGTTATTTTCAGGCCAAAAAACAGGTAATAATTATCTTATTCCTTAATCTCCCTTAAAATATTAAAAGTATATTAGGAACGTCAGAACAAAGGACGTTCTAGCCTTATAAAGGCTCTGATACGTACGTTTTAAATATATTAAAATAACTTTAATAAAAAACGTAGCAAAAGTAATTATTAAAATAAATATTAAATAAAGCGATAAGCTTAAAAATAAGATATTACCAGAATAATAATACGAAGCCTATATTATAGGAAAATAATCCTATATTTTCAATTATAAGTTAATAAGGAATAAGTAAGCAATACTTCTAAGCGAGTAATAATTTATAGATATCGCTAGGGGTAGAAAAATTACTCTTATAAAAAGTAATACAAAATATATTTTGATACTTATTGATAAGTATATTAATATAATAACTACCTATCTTCTTCCCCTGCGAGAAGCAGGCCTTATTGATAATTATATTAAAGATTATATTAAGAAGAACAATATTAAGGGATATATTATTAATTATTTATATAAAAATAATATAAAAGAATTTATTAGTTTATAAGTATAAACAACTCTTAGCTAAGCTAATATTTAATAAAAGCTGATATTATTATATAACTTCTATCAAAACGATATCGTTAAACGAGGTAATAGAATATTATTCGAATAAGTTAAAGCAGTATTATTTTATTTAAGATTAAATAAAGATTTTTGGGGGGAAACCTTAAATTTTATAATATATATTAAAGAAAAGCTCCCTACAGCAATATTTAATAGAAAAATACTATACGAAGAATAAATTAAAAAGAAATTAAATATCAGCTATATAAAGCTATTCGGATATATTTATTAAATATATAATAAAAATACTTATAAATAAAAACTCAAATTCCGGGGTATTAGGTATAGATTCCTAAGATTCAATAATAATTCCAATTAATATCGGGTATAGGATAAAAAGGCTAAAGGATTAAGGCTTTTAACTTATATCGTTTTTGATAAAATAGTATTAATAAAGATATACTTGTCTAAAATAGGGAGTAATAAAGAAATTATTCCTAATATTCCTAATAAAATAAATAATATATTAATAGATAAATAATCTGCGAATATAGAAGCAAATATTCAAAACATTAATATTAATAAGGAAGTTAGCCCTAGCCCTAATATACAAAACGGATTTAGGGAAATCAATATTTAAAACGCTAAATTTAATAAGGCAATTAATTTTAGCCTTAATAAATAAAATACTAAGCAAATACCAAATACAGAGCTAAATAAGGAAATCGTAATTTATATTAATAATATATTATCTTTATACGATAAGCAAGGGGTACTAGGAATATAATAAATACCTCTTTAAATTTATTAGGGGCTATTAATATTATTAGAATACCTATTAAGACGGTTTACGAGACCTTATTTATTAATAAACTATTATAATCTTTAAAAAGGAATAAGGGGGGGAGGATTTCCTTTTATATAAATTTCCTAAATAGGCGAAAATAAAAATACTATTTTTCTTAAAAATTAGCGAGAAGTACTCTTAAGGCTAGATAAGGAATAATAGAAAGCAATATTTTAGACAGAACTAAATATAATAAAATCTAAAAAGGTATAGAAAATCAGGAAATTATTATTAGGATATAAAATACTCCTAAGAAAATAAATATTATTAATTAAATTAAATATTAAGGGCGAAATCGTCAAATATAAAGTTTAATAGGTTGCTAAAAGCTTCGAATAAATAGAGGAAATAAACTATAATATTATTTTTTTATTAATTGTAAAAACCTTAAGTTAGAAAGTACTCTTAGCCTTAGGAATAAAATATAATATAGAAATAAAATATTCCGATATTAATACTACTTTCCTAGAAGTAACTTTTAAAGAAAAAATATAAATAAAATAACCTTATAAATATATTAATAATATAAATAATATATATTATCTAGAAAAGGCCTTATATAGCCTTAAATAATTATTTAAAGAATAAGGAAAAATATTAATAACAAAACTAAAGAGTTTTGGCTTCAAGCGATTCTAAAAAGATAACTTTATCTTTATTAATGATAAAGGAACAATCGTAGCTATTTATATAGATAATCTGCTAATACTCTTGTATATAAAAAAGGCAATAAATAAATTAAAAGCTTAGCTTAATAAGGAATTCAAATTAAAGTATTTAAAGGCTATTTCTTTCTATTTAAGAATAGAAATCTTAAGAAATTGTAATAATTGTATAATAACTATTACTCAGAAGGGCTATATCGCCTAGATATTTAAGTAATTAAGAATAGAAAATTATTATATTATTAAGAGTATTATAAATAAGAATATAAAGCTGGAATAGTTACCTTCTAAATATATTATTAATAAGAAGTTGAAAAATAACTTCGTATTTATTATCGGGGCCTTAAATTAAATAACTGGAATAAACTAACTTAATATTAATTTTATAATATATTATTTAAATAAGTATCTTATATAATTAATAAATAATTATTATATAATAATAAAACAGGTAATAAGATATTTAACTAGTACAATTAAGATCGGAATAATATTTAAGTTAAATTATATATATAATAGGACCCTTTAGGCCTACTCTAACTCTTTTTAATACGATAATATTAATAATAATAGATTTATAATAAAATATCTTTTTAAGCTAGCTAATAGACTAGTTAGCTAGAGGTCTAAATAGGAGCTAATCGTAATTATATTATTAATTAAGGCTAAATATATCGCTATATTATAAATATACAAAAAAGCTATATATCTCAAGGATTTGCTCTAGGAACTTAAGTATAATAAAAAAAATATAAAGATTATAAAAATAAATTTAAATAATAAATTAATAATTAATCTAGCCGAAAACCTTATAATATACCCTAAGATAAAGTATATATAACTTCGGTATTACAAAGTAAAGGAATTAATATAAAACAAAAATATAATTATAAATTAAATCCTTACTGAAAAAATAATAGTAGATCCTTTAATAAAGCCAATAATAACAACAAACCTAGGGTATATACTCTAACTACTAAGGCTGGCTTAGGAAGGCAAAAGAGGAAATATAAAACTTAATAAATTATTTGCTAATAATATTTTAAAAACTATTATAAAGCCTGAAAGGGGGTATTAAAGAATAATTAAGGTAATCTCTTCAGCAGTATTAAGTTAAATTAGGTCTAGTATATTGCAATCTTAGGATTATTATTAATTAAGCTATATACCGAATAACAAAGGCTATACTTAGGGTATACTAGCTCCACTAAATGCCTTATTATCTATAGGGCCTAGATTTATCAGCCGTATATATAGATAAGCCTGTATTCCTAGGTAGATAGGGCAATTGAAATCTCCTAAGCCAACAGTTTGAGAAGCGTGTTTGATCACTACCACTGTAGCCTAAGCTAAAAATAGTTAAAGGAACAGTACTAAATTTAACAGTACTATATTTGACAATGCTATCTTCCGCGCTGCCGGGTCTGCTAGCTGATTTTGATTGCGCCTAGGCAAAATAAATTATCTGGTAAATACTTGGGGGATTAAACTTCTTTAGCAACTAAACTCTTTTAGCGATTAGACTTTTCCAGCAACTAGACTCCTTTAGCGATCAAACCCCTAGCGCGATTAGATTCCTTTAGCGATTAGACTCTTTTAGCGATTAGACTCTTTTAGCGACCAGACCCTTTTAGCAATTAGACTCCTTTAGCGACCAGACTCCTTTGTATGTTATTCAGACGGATATCGTTTTTATACCCTTTTTTTTTTAGGTATACGTAACCAGTCCGACCTTGCCTAGAAACTTTTTCCTACGAAAAAGTTCCTAGGAGAGATTTATTTGGTTTTCGGCGTAATAATAATCCGATATCAAGCCAGTATTTAAAGCTTGGCTCTCCTAGGAAGAGTCTCTTAGGAAGAATCTCCTAGGATTGCTAATAGTTATATTACTATCTACGATATTGTTAGATATCGACAGCGTTTTTGGAGCGATTCAAAAGCTGTCGAATAGAAAGTTTCTCTCGAAATAAATATAAAAATAGTTATTATTTATTTAGATAATATTCGGATAGCGTATATTTAAGCGTAGGGCTATATAAGGCAGGGCTTAAATATAAGTAGAAGAACTCTCTAATTTATATTATATATTTAATAACGAGATTTATAGCGGATATTAGGGATATTGTATAGCTAAATCTCTCGATAACCTTTTAAGTTATATATAATATTCGAGGATAACCCGAATAATAGAAGATAAGTTATATAAAAGTAAAAATTCTCCGGAATAATATTTACCTTATTCAAATTTCAAATACTCGGTAAAATAAACTGGGTACTAGAATTAAAGAGGGTATCAGAATTAATAGAGGGTATTAAATTGAATATCTCCGTATTTATTTATATATAAAATAAGGATAGTTTCGTTAGATTGCCTAAATTTCTATTAGCAATTTACTTTCTTTATAGCGTCTCCGTCCAATTAGGGTAGCAACCTTATAATATACCTATATAGCAAAAGCGAAGACTCAGCAGTTTACCGGAAGGAAATCGAATTTACTAAAAGATAAATTAGCTAGCGGGAATCTAGCAAATATATAAGACTTTATTAACCCGTCTATTGTAAGGGTATCGTAGATATATATCTTATTATTCTTATAAAGAGGGTAACGTCTCTATATCCTATTCTTTGCTTGTCCTATCCTTTTCAAATATCTTTTTCCTAAACCAAGAATATTTCCTAACTTTATTATAATTATAAGCTCTAAATACAACAGCTTTAGAATAGATAAGCAGCCTTTGGTATAAACTACGGCTGTAGTATAAACTACGCCTCGTATATACCTTCAAAAAAATATATATATTCAAGAAATATATAATATATACCCGGGAAAGGTATACGCCCTCAGAAAGTATATACTTTTAAAAGGTATATATATTCAGGAAGTATATACCCGGGAAAGGTATATACCCGGGAAAGGTACCCTAAAGGAGTCAAAATTGAGAGTAGCCAGAATTAAGGAGAGCCAGAATTGAGGGGAGCCAGAATTAAGGGGAGCCAGAATTGAAGGGAGCCAAAAGTAAAGTCAGTATATATTCAGAAAGTATATAGCCTTGGAAAGTAATACTGTAGAAGCCGCTATAATATATACTAAAAATGGCCTATTAAGACCGTCTTAGGATTATTGATATCTGCAAACAGTAGTCTCCTGATTAAGGTTGTCTTTAAATAATAATCTTAAGACAGAATTAATCTAAAGACTATAATCTAAAGACGAAATTAATTGTAAGACTTAATCTATCTTAAGATAAATATCTATAGATATTTAAGGTCTCCAGCTATATATTAGAAGATATTATTTGTCTTAAGACGCTAGTCTAAGGATATTATATATCTAGAAATATCTGTCTAAGGATATTTTCTATCCGATAATATTAGTCTTCCGGACGGTTTAGAATAAGAAATTTAGGATATTAGTTTTATATAAAAATAATAACCGTAAGGAAAATCTAGCCTAAGGATATTAGGTTTATACGGAATAAATAACCGCGGTCCTAGATAACGCAGGGTATTCTTATACTTTAAAGGATCTACGTACTTTACGGTATCCTCTTCCAGTTTAACAATTATTAAATAAAAGCTATTAACTCCGATATTAAAGCTATCTATTTGCTTCTTCCCTTTAAATATTTACTTCTAAGCCCCCTCCGGTATTTATATTTGGCTCCCTTTAAGCCTCCCCTTTTGGATCCCCCTCAAGGTACCTGCTTTGACAGTACCTGCTTTGACGGTACCGTCTTTTATAATACCGTCTTTTACGGTACCGTCTTTTACGGCACCTGCTTTAACGGTACCGTCTTTTACAGCCCCTGCTTTTACGGTACCGTCTTTTATACCAAATTATTTGACTTGGCTTTTATCCAGGTCCTAATATTGAAAAATAAATTAATATAATATTAGGTCTGTTGCCTTAGAATATAACCTTTAACAGGTTTTCAAGCTAAACGTTAGGTCTATTTCAGTAAAATAGCTAATACTTTGAATATACTTAAAGACTTTGAGTTTTCAATATTAAAAACCTATTTTATTAGATCGCAATAAGAAAGCGTATCAGATCGGACGAACAAAAATAGGACTTATAAACCTTAAGGTTGGGAAATTTATATTCCAGAAGATTCTATTTATACCGTAAAAAATAACACTGTTCAATTCTTGCTCCCCCTTAATCAGGCTATATTAAATTTAGAACGGGGGCCCTTATAGGCTATAGAGAGGGACTATTTCTCGTCGGGTAAATAGTTTCTTTTAAAACATATATAAAACGGGGAGTTTGTAATCGAATAAAACCTTCTAGAATTAAGACCTACAGACCTCGAGGTCCGTAAGTCTTAGTCTTCTAAGTAACTTAATTTATAATTCTCGATCAATTATATTGCTATAATTTTTATAATATTATAATATTTACGACAATAGCTCGCTAAAATTATTAATAACTTAAGAGATATTATTAGGCTAGAAGCTGCAAAAGTATACTTAACCCGTATTAATATTAAGCCGGTCGAATTAAAACCAGAAGTTAAATTTGGCGATAATTCGTAAATAAAATTTATAAATAAAGATTATATAATTAATATTAATAAAATATTATATCTTACGTAGTTATACCCTTTAGGAACAAGAAGACTATTACCTTTATAGGTAATAAACTTATAGACAAAAACTGATATATATTCTCTAGCACCTTCGCCTCGAACTACCAATTATAATCAGGAATTAAAGGAAAAGTATAAGAGGGGGAAGTCCGGATACAATATACTCGAATCGATTATATAAAGCTTATTACGAAGGGGTCTCCTCGATTGCCTTAGTACCTATTAGGAGACTTTGATTATAAAAAGACTATTTGCAATATCCTCCTATTAAATATATATATAAACTATAGAAAAGAGCTCGGATTAAATTTATTAATTATAATATTATTTTATCCTCCGATATTTGAACCTCGAAGGCGACTTTTATTAATAATAATAATCAATTACGGAAAGGAGGAATCTAAATAATTATTCTAACTTTTTTACCGAAACTCAGGCTAAATACAGGATTGAGAAATATATTTAATAAAATAAAATAAAAAATAATAATATAATATACAAAGAATACTTAATTTATATCTATACGGATCAAACTCCGAAGGATTATAAACGTATAAAGCAAGGTTTGAAGAAGGATTTGCGGTATAAACAACGTTAGTTAATACTTATTAATAGTTTCGTTAATAACGACGGCAACGCTATCTCTAGACTAAACTTAGGATTCCTTTTACTCTGCGGACTTACTATAGCCAGAAAAATATTACCCGCTCCCTTTATACTATCGAAATCGGCTAATTAATATTCCAGATATAATACGATATAATACAAAGATCGTTATCTGAAAACTCTGGTAATATATATTTACTACTTATACCTTAATATATTAAGTTTATATAGGACTTTGTAATCAGCAGCAGAAAGCCTGGTATATTATAGTAAATTTTGTAATAACAATAACTTTAGCATTATAGTAGTAAGCTTGAATCAATACCAAGCTCAATATACGCGGAAGGGAGGGGCCCTCTCGAACTAATTAACTAAAACGGTTAATAACCTTCTGAATTATTATAGGCCCAAAAGTATTATTACTTTTAAAGGGGAGCTAAAAACGGCGGAAATAGCTAAAAATAGAGGTTATCTTGTTTATATATATAAGTTAAGGGTAAGTTATTCAAGTTGGTAAAGATAACCTATAATATAAGATTTTTGTTCCTTTTTCAGTTTAATCGAAATAATATTATATTATAATTTACTTAGCAAAAGCAAAGATATAATAATTTAATAAAAGGAAAGCAAATTTAATTAAGAAAGCAAATAAATTAGCAAGGTTATATTACGCCGATATCGCCTTAATTATTCGTAGGAATAGGAGATATTATATTTATCTATCAATTAATTATTTATAATAGCCTCTTATTATATTAGAGATTGTAAATAAGAAATCGATATATTAATTCTCAATTAATTCGATCGTTAGAAAGTATCGTACCCGTTGCCTATTAACCTATTATCCATAGACTTTGACTATCCTAGCTATTAATAGTATATATTGAAGGAGGGAGGTCCTTCTAATACAAAGCCTAATTCAATTAAAACAGAGGACGGCCCGTAGTTGATATAGGAGTATATATAATTACGGAAAATATCTCTAATAAAGAATTATAATATCTAAATAAATTTTGCTATTATAATATAATAAATATTATAGCGATAACAATCTTGAAGAATCGCAAAGGTTATCAATATTTAGTAATTGAAAGGGTTACTTATAGAATAATAATACCCCTAGATATATCGGTAACAGATATAGTAAATATAAAGGCAATCGGTAATAAGATATTATAGTTATAAAGGCGGCAATATCAGAAGCAGAGAAATATCGAATAGAGTAGGGATATATATAACCCTAATATATAGCCCTATATTAGCTGTTAGTTATACGATATTCTAAACAATTACGATCTTAAAGTTTTGCTATCTTTAGGTTTACTATAACTCCGAATAGAGTAATTCGATTTAGCTATTTTTACCGGAAACTAAATAGGACGAACAAATATATATAGAAGGACGATTTGGTACCGAATATTAAATATTACAATTTAGAGTTTAAAGGAGGCTCCCCTCAGATACTATCCAAAATAAATGTTATTTTTTAATATATAATATTGAGATCGTATTATTCTAACGTATAATAATTGACCTTGCTAGCATCTAATAATGATATAAAAATATAAAATATTGAATATATAGGATATAAAACGATAATCGAAGGTTATAAAAGCGGAATAAAATACGCTAAGGCTATTTATTACGATTTTATAATTCCTATAGACTTTCCTTCTATATCCCTGGGAATATTAACCTTCGAAAAGCTATTTGCGAGCTTTATTTATTAGCTCTTTTAGCAATAATCGTATAATATAGGGCTAATCAAACTATATTTATAGCGAATCTAATATAACTTACGTATAATCGAAGCAGTATAAGGCGGCTACTGGACGGTACCTTATAACTTTATTGCTTCCTTTTTCGGAGAAGATCCTTCCAGGCTATATAAAGATTTATTTGTATACGATATTTATTATATATAAATACAAAGTCGATATTGCCTGCCTATTATATCAGAGGTCTTAGACTTCCAGGAATCCAGAAGTTGACAGGCTAATAGATAGTATAGTTATTATTTATTACCTCTATCGACGAAAATATATAAGAAGATATTAATATCGCTATTATTTATAGATATAATTCGCTGTCCTATCAATTTCCCTAGCAAGACCTTATCGATACTCCTAATTCCTTTAATATAATTTTAATAATTAGAGCCTCTTTAACCCCCTCCTCGTCTCTATTATTATTCTCCCTTTTATTATTTTTTCCTCCGTTGCTAACAATAGCTTCCTTAGCCTTATATTTACAAACTAACTATATCGCAGACCGATTAGTATTTTATAGCGCTTTAATAATATCGAACAAGGACTATTATCGCTTTATATTTCGTAAGGAGACGATTAGTTATTCTCTACCTATCAATTACTTTCGAGATAATCCTAATCCTCGTTCCTTCCTCCAGCTATCGTTAGCGGAGATATTAATATTAGAAAGATCGGAAAAGGATATAATTCGGACGAAGAAGAAGCTTAAGTCAAATTCTAGTTGAGCCGTAAAGATCGGACAAGAGTATCCGGCCGAGGCTTAGAAAATACCCCTTAAAAGGAAAGGGGAGATAAAGAGAAAAGTATCGGTAAAATATAAGTTATCGCCTATTATAAGCTATATAGGTCCTAAGCTGCTCGTAGCTTCGATTAATAAAATCGGGCGAACCAGTACAATAGCGGATATATAGGAATTAGTCCGGAAACTAAATACGAGACTATATTAAATATATAACTCGGTTAAGTACTTCTATAATAGAATACCGATACAGATCGACGCCCTATTAGCTTAGATTATCTAAGCTACTCCGTATCTAGCTCGAAGGATTGAGGATAGTATGTTTAATAAGCAACTATCTTATATCTGCAATTGTATAGCCCTCGTAGACTTTTACTACGTTTATTGTATTATATATACTATATTATCCGTATTTTTGTATAAACTCGATCAATATTTAATTCAGTATCTTGATTAATCTCGGGCGTTAAAGCGAAATAAACGTATAAAGATCAAAGAATATTTTATTAAGCTAGTTTTTTGCTAATCGACCCTCAAACAGAATCAGAAGAAGGATTCTATATATATAAATAATTGGCAGAAGGTAAATAGACCTTGGTTCGAACTTATCAATCGATTTAAAGCAGAAATCTTATTATTCGTACCCGAAGAAATAATTAATCGTAAGTAAATATAACTCTATAAAGCCTTAACCCTCCCCGTTGCTAATATAACGTCCCCTGCTAATCTATTATTTTTAGGCTAAAAAATATAAAGAGGTCGGATTTTACTGAATTTTTAACCCTTATTAAAGAACGAGAGCCGGTATTTAGAGAAGCGCTAGCTATTATTAACAGGATTATAAAGGGAGGATTCCTTGACCAAGCTCCGTATACAGAAATAACTATAAGTCAAATACTAAATCTGATATTATTCTTACTATCGGGCCTGAATTTCTTAAAAAGGACTAAATCTGTTTTGCCTGGCAGTAAAAACGGATTCCGGATAAAAGAAGCGTATTCGGGGCCGGATCTAGACGCTTTCTTAAACGGTTCTTTTAGAGAAGCTGCTAAAGACTAACGACCGAATAATATTTTTACCTAATATTATTTATAGCAGAGTACCCGATTTAACAATCCGGAGGGTATTAACGAATTATCGACTTAATCCCCTCGCCTCTAATAAAGTCAAAGACAACTATATCGTTATTAGATATTGCCTTTCTATAATACCGGTCGTTGGTAATTGGCTGTTTTCGATATCGTTCAAATAGTTATAATCTGCTATAATACCGTATAGACTATCGGCTCGCGCAATTCTACGTTCGCGGTTGGTAAGGTAATATACGTTTGTTTATAAATACTAACCCAAAACTCTAATTACTTCAACGGTAGTTCAACGTAATAATAGGAAGTACCCAAGAGATAGTATTTGACTGTTATTACGAAAAGGTTAATTATTCCGATAAACAATTTACAGATTATTAATAATAGGTCTTAGGATATACCAATCGCAAGAACAATAAAAGATATTGTAATTTTGACGTAGTAGTTTATATATCAATTACTTGATACTAAGGATATCAGGAGTCGCTCTATTAATTGGCGAATAGAAACCGATATAGCGGATCGTATTCTCTCCAATCCAGGGGAGACAATAGATAAGACAATAGGATTTTTTGCGGAGGATTTAGTCTCTTTATCAATCCGCTTAGGTAAAGGAAGAAACTATTAAATATATAATATATAATATATTCTTCAATATACCGAAGAAATAGCTTTGTCTTTCGTACTTGCTTTATTCTAATATCGTAATTTTACGCTGATTTCGCTTTTGTCTTCAAGTATATAGCGGTTGGAGCAGAAGGTACCTAAAATTAAACAAAAGAGATCTTCCTAAATAAGAGTCAAAGAATATTTTAATTATCTTAGCTTTTTTCGTATATAGTATATATAAAATTGCAAAGCTCCAAAGGTCTTTAATAACCAAAGAGTAAAAAGAGATAAAAATCCTAGGGATTTTTATCTTTCCTATTTAAGATTAGCATATATCTTTACGGAGATCAAATTATTGTTGAGGTCCTATTGCTTGCTATAGAAGGCGCTTTTTAAAAACGACCAAATAGGATATATAATATCGTACTTGTACAAGTATATACTCAAGCAGACTTTAGGCCTGTAAACAACTATAGGACTTGTCCGGTAATAGGGTTATACCTTTATATCAGATATAATCAAAGACCTGAGTAACCTTTATAAAGATTAAGGCAAACTTTAAAAGGTAGAATCGATATATTAATAGGCTTTATAGTAGGCTTTTAGCTCTTTATATCTATAATACGTATTATACCCTTAGTTATTATATAACTTTGTCTGCCAATAGAGGCTCCGTATTCCGGATAGCGGGTAAGCTTTATTGATATACCATATTTACCGATTGCGAGCTATTGGTATATTAATAAAGCAAGTACCGCCTAACAAAAAATACCTTACTTACTAGATAACTGTTCCTATAGTTGTATTAATATCCCGAATAAATAGCTATTCCCCCTGAACTATTAATTATAGCTATTTTGATAATCGAAAGCTCCTCCGCCGTAACGATTTTATACTATTCTCGGCCTAGTTGCTTTCTTGATACTTCTATAGTATTACGCAAGCTCTCAACGTTTTCGAACGGCTATATATATAACTTATCTGCCCTATCCAGAAGCTGTTTAGCAGTCTTGACGTAATCTGAGGTATATTTAATAGTAATATTCGTTAATCGACAATCTGATTAGTATAAGAGTACGATCTTAGTATAATATAGACTGGCTTCTATACCAAGCCTAGGTAGATTATCGATATAGTATTCTTCAATTAAGATTATACAATTTTTGAAAAAGGGCTCGGTAAGCCGGTTGTAATTACTAGGTATACAGATAGAGGACGTATCAGGTTTCGACCTTAATATATAGGCGATATTATAACTGTCTGTTATTATTATATATTCTACCTATAGCTATATAGCGCGGCCGCCTAGAGTAACTTAATAATCGCGTAGAATAGCTAGGATAGAATCGGTAACTTGCAAATTTGCTACCAAACTATCAATAGACTGTCGTCTTGTAGCTATAACTATAATATTATAAAATTTTTATATAGGCTGATTTCTATTAGAAATATTTTAATAAAATAACTTAATTTCTTTTTCAAGCTTTTTAGATCTGATATATCTATCTCTAAGTTATTAATTAATAGCTGATATTTTTATAGCAGTAAGATAGCCTATATAATATATAGCTGCTTATTTAATAGATAAAATGATTTCGGTCCTCGATTTCTCAAGATTGTACTCGAGATCTATAATCTTCTGCTTTAGATATTAAAGCTTATCCTTTCTATTAACGAGAAATCGTTTAGATATCTCGTCGATAATAGCTCTATTTAGTATACGATTAAATCGCTATATATAATATTATTATATAGGAGACTAGCAGTCTAGGTATCGAGGTCTAGAGCGAGCTATAATATTAATAATACCCCGAAGCTTCGTAAATCTACTATACCTATCCTGTATATATACGTCTGCTATTCCTATATAGCTATCGAGTATTTCAGTAATAAAGAAATATCCGTAGCTTAGGACAATAATAGGAGTCTTATTTAAATTAATATTATTATATAGCTTTATCTCTATAAGATCTACCCAGGCGTCTTTTATAGAAGAATAAACTTAATAATAGTTTTCAGAATAAGTCTTACCGTACAGTCTGGGGTACTGATATCCGTAAGGAAGTTCTTTCGGATAACGTAGATTGTATAACAGACAATTATATAATATAGCGTAAGGTATATTACAATTACCTTGGTACTTGCAAGACCAAATATATTTCTCGATATATAAAATATATAATTTATAATATTACAAAGTATACCGAGAATATATATAGTAAATTTAATCGAAATTAATAAGACTTGCCCAACGTTGCGGAAGACGCTATAAGCAATATTGTAAAATATTAGAGAGGCTACCGATATTGAAGACTTTAGGGTAAAAAGAACAGCTTACCTTGTATTACGAACGATAAAGCCCGTATTCTTAATCCTTATAGTATTTTATACAATAAATATAATTGCAAGTATTATAGGGTCGATTATAAACCTTTAAATATATAGTATATTTTACGAGGGGATTGCCATTATTATCCTTTTAATTATAGCTATTATATATCCCGGGGTATAAATATCCGTATTCGAGAAGCGCCTGGCAACGAGATAGGTACCTAAAGTATACTAAGCCTATATCTTGCTAGTACGTAATCTTTATAATATACTGGTATTGTAGAACCTCCTTTTGTATAGGAAAATCATATTTGATATTCTCGGGATATTGCCTCTGGTAGCAGGGAACGTTGCCAATCGAATAACCGTACGGAAGCTGCATAATATCTATTTATACTATACAAAGGCCGCAATCCTTATTATAGGTCTGCTTCTGACAGCTATAATCGCAGGGGGTAAGGAGACGTTCGCAAGGCTATAGGTATAAAAAAATACGATATATACTTTTAGAATAGCAACTTGCCTGGTATCGATAGCTATACTTGTCTAAACGTCGATCGCAAGCTAGCTAATATCCTCTTTTTAAATTGAATTTGGCAAAGTCGTTAGGTTGCAAGATTTGGATATCTGTCTCGGTATACCGAGGGCAGCAAAGCCCAAAAGTATTGCCAACCGAATCAGACCTTCGTAGCATCTCCAGGACTTGGCCCTATATAGGTTGGGTAAAATAGGTATTGATATTGCTAATCAGATATATATTGTATTAAGCGCGACTCAAAAGAATATTAATCCGATTATTTATTTTAAGGAATCCGATTTTGCTACTTTGATTATTCCGTATAAGTAATATAATAACGACTTTGGCTTCCTTACCTTGGAAATTATCAACTATAGTTATATATAAAAGCTTACTTATTATTTTCTTTTCGAGCAGTCTTGCCTTAGAAGTAATATTATTATTTGTTAGACTAATATCTGGATTAGTCTCCTCGATATTATATTTATCTTTCGCCAACGTCTCCTGATTACGGTTACTAAAGACGATCTCGAAGTTATTGTACAGCTTTTTATACAATCTTTGCAACTACCCGGTATATAATATTAATATAACAATATCAATACTGCTATAAATACCTTGACGAATAACGTACCGGACAAATATATAAACTATCTTTACCTCCTAGATATTTCTATACGACTTTTGATATCTGTTTATATATCTACCTTCTTTAAGGTTCGTATAATCAAGCCAAAAAATATTCTTGCGTATACCGATTATATCAGGAAGATCTTTGGTCTTGATATAGTCAAATAAATAGGGATAAATTGTTTCTCTGATTAAGGACGATATCTCAGGACGTATACGGCGCTAGACGTTGAGTTGAGCTACTAGAACCGGAGGTCTTTTATTATCCTTAATAGAGAATCGTTCGAATTAACTGCGATCTAGCTGGTACAGAGATCCGTACTAGCTTTTAAGCGATAACTTATAATTGTTAATCTGAAGGTGCAGTTGTTGGTAATCCCTTATCTAGATAAAATATTCTATACTAAATAATAGAGCCGATATTATATATAGCTCCAGTACTTTACCGGCCTCTTTATATATAACTATTTTATATCGTATATACCGAAGAATAGCAATTCGCCTGGCAAGACCTATTGTTATTACTCTAATAATATCGGCAATTTGAAGTATTTTTTAATCGACGTTATCGTATACGTTTCTCAACTAACGATATAGAGTATTAACTACTCTGACAGACTCGAAGAGGCTATTAATTATATTATTATTAATTTCTTTAACCCAGAATTTGACCAGCCGCTATTTGTTATATAAAATAATAAAGTAAACATTTTTGATTATTTAATTAAATAGCTGCTTTATCGGCTCTAAAGATTGATCGGTATTTTGCAAATACTATAAAGGTATCGACAATTCTTTTTTGGCCTATATATCAAAAAGTTCTTTATTAATTATTTCGAAGCTTTCCTTATCGATACAGGAGAACTAGTTATAAATACGAAGATAATTGCGGGATAAGTAATATTTGATTTCAACCCAGCCTTACCGCTTTTGTATATTATAAAGTAACCCTAAACGTTTCTTGATAGATTTCTCTTCGGCTTTTAATATTTTATAGGTTATTACGAGCCGATACCCTTCGGATTTGGTTTTTAACTCCTCCTTGGAAGTTATATAGAGGGTTTTGCCTTCAAATATAATTGATTGGCTTTGGCGTTTAATATAGATAATCTTATCGATACCGATTTCAATAAAATACTTTAAGAATTGATCGAGAGTATAATTCATATAATATTTATATTACTAGTTAAGTCTATTTAATACCGAGATAATAACTTATATTATAACGACTGGCCTTAGAGGAGCCTCCCGCTTGCTCGCCTAGAGAATTTATATAATTTAAAGCCTTAGATATAACTTGCCTATTCTAGGAGGACCTTAAATAAAAACGAATTTACGAATAAAGGCAGCTATTAAACCTTAATATTGACCCCTATCGAGTTATATCTCTGCCTTAAATTTATTAAATATAATAATATTATCGATTGATAATCTAAGATCGATAGAAGTATTATTTTCTAAGTTGTTAAAGATCAGCTTGAAAGAGAAGGCGAAGCCGGACCCTTTAATATAAAATAAAGGCGGAATATCGAAAGGTCTCGAGGCCTCCCCTTTAGCGATATAATCTGGTAAGATTTATTAACGGAACTGTAATCAACTCGACCGTTATATATTCTAGATATTTTCAAAGATAAGGATAAATATACCGAGCTTTATATTAGGAAATTCTATCAGAAATCTATATAATTTCTAGCAACTTAATCGGATTAGTAACCTAAGATTATATTCAATTCGAATAGCAAGCTTAATAGTAATAATTGCGTAGTACTTATCGGAAGCAAGGCTAATATCTTTCTTTATATCGATATATTTTTCGCTAACAGTAAAGAAGATAAAAAAGACTTTATTATTATTAATAAAAAGAAAACAAAGTAAACCCCCCTCCTTTAACCGTTTTGATTCTTCCTACTACCTCCTTCTATCTAGAGCCGACTGCTTTTATATATTCGCCGGTTGCAGGAAAAATATTTATACTTTTAAGCTTCGCCGCTAGTCGAAAAATATATATCTAATATATATTTTTAGGCTTATATAAGCTCGTATATCTCCGAGATTAAAATTGGGGTCTTTAATAACCTTCGAGTTAGTTTCTATTTCAAAAAGGGTTACTCTAAATACTTTATTTATCTAGCTAAAATATTCGTAACAATAAAGCCGGAATTATATATTGAGATATTACCTAACAGGATCCGTAAGAAAGTAAAGCTAATTGAGATTAATAAAAGGTAGAAATTTTGCATAATTACTTCGGATCTTATCCTCTATAGGAAGAATCTTTATTATTATAATATTTGCTTTGTTATTATCGTATTGGTCGCGGGGTAATATAATTTTATAAAGATATATAGAGGTTACGATCGAGGTCGAAACGTTACTAGTAGATATATACTCTTCGTATTAAAGCAAGCCGTTTACTCGAGCTAGTATTCTACGCAACTCCTTAATATTGTTCTGCAAAGTATAAAAGGGAGTAATATTGGGATCGATGCTAATAACCTCTGCTATATTTTCTATAAAATTGATTAAATCCGGCAAATTATTATAGAAAGCTGCTTGCTATTCTCTCTCTATCAATTCGTATAGAAATATTGATATTGCAGCTAATATTATTTCAAATATTACAGTCGTAGTCGGACTAAAACGAGCTAATTCGAGATATATCTCAAGGAGACTAGCGGAGAGGCGGTAAAAGAATAGAATTATTCAAGATTTATAATTATTACTAATATAATTATATAAACTGCCAATAAATATATCTACAAATAGGCAATCCAAAAGAGCTAGGTATATTATAACCAAAATAAAAAGGCGGGCAAAGTCTACGAATACGTTATATCTGCTTGTACCTAGCAATATACTTAAAAGCATCCATATATATTTACGCCTAAGATATTCTTAATTGTTAAGATCCTGTAGAAGTATTTGCTTCCGATCTCAATTTTTATTATTTAAAATTTATAATATACCGTTCCAAAATAAGTTAATTATTTTAGTATTATTAGCTCTAGGCAGTGTTTTAATAAAGCGTTTCCAGGAATTATAATCCTCTTTTATAAGTATCTGCTTAGGTATTTCGTTCAGATCCTTTTAGGGCCTCTTCGGCTTTATTATAATACTCGAACCTAAACGGCTATTATAAGAGAAATCGTAGGTAATTCCGAATTAATAGCTTCTATATTATTATAGGTTTCGACAAGGTCGATTCTTTTTGCTACCTTTATTTTCCTAATACTGTCCGGCTCGCCCCAACCTACGGTTATTTATACCTTGCTAGGAATTCTAGGCTCTCCTTTCTCTTTCTTGCAGAAGTATTGAGGATCCTATTAATACTGATCTTCCGATACAACTTCGTAAAATAGAAATTAAAAAAAGAGATAAAAATCGGTAAATATCGAAGACCGATTATCAATTATTTATTTACGAATAATAATATTTAACCCGTTTACGCAAAATATTAATCGATACTTTAGAGCAGGTATAAATTATATAAAATAATACGGTTCAGAATTAGGCCGATAATAGGAAGCCTATAATATCCCCTAGCTATTGATGCAAATTTTAGACTTCGAATTATATTAAAGCGATACCGCCTTGTTTATTAGTATATAAATACTTATTTGCCGTATCGATACTGCAAGGAACGACCTATAAAGGTAGGCGTAATAGATATATATATAAGAGATAATAAGAAGATAGCTAATTAACGTCTGTTATATACAAGAACAGGACAAATAATTTATAAGGTATTATAGCTAAGACCTATAGAAACCAGCTTGCTAATATTATAGACTTATAATATTATATTATAAATTCTATATCCGAAAGACTAATAGCTTAGATATATTTTATATTATATTAATATATTTACCTACCTTGTCCGGTTTATATATATAAGGTCGGTAATAATTTTTAACTAATTCCCCTAAAAGACTTATCAAAGATCGAGATGCTAGCTTTCGGATCGCAGTAAGTATAAGAATATTATCGGGCGCCGTATTATAAAAGAGGCTAGCCCAACAATTGTAAATTCCTATTCGGAATAGGAACCAAAAGTAATCTTCGAAACTATTCCAATCTCGCGCTAAAAATCCCTTGACTGATTTGAAAGGGTTATATTCGTTTTTATATCCTTTATATTTTCAATTTGCTATTTAATACCTATATTATTTATAAGCAAGGTTGAGAATTATACAGTCGGTCGAAGGACAAAAAATTAAGCTTCCCGATCTAATTAATAGAGATACCTTACTATATAAGTACCTAACATACAATATATTGGTCTAATACGTTATAGGGAAATCGGGAGCAATTATACAATTAATAGTAATATAAGATAATTCCAATAGAAAAAAAATAGGGTAAAAGTATCTACTTCTTACGGATTTTGCTTATACAGAAACTCCCTTGATAATTTAGTCTTTGTATACTATACTATTAGCTAATAATAAACGTTTAATATTTGTATCTTTGTATATTAGAAAATTTGAGCTTTTTATCAAAAAGGATATTAAAGATTTATAAAGGACTTAATTGCCTTCCCTCCAAATATTAGATTTCAACAAGTATAAGGAGTATTATACGGTTATTAATAGTTTCTATATTACTATCTTTATAATTTTCTCGTCTTGGTAAGTTAATAAACTGGACAAATTTCGTTAGTTATTTGGGTATTAATAGATAATATCAACCTTAAGGGAGATATATACTTTATAATTAACGGCTTCTTTAATACAGATTTCTAAAGATTCAAGATTCTAGCTAATACCGAAGAGTATATAACTTACAAAGGTGTAATATTCTACGAATATAATATAAAATATAGCGCTAGGAATACCAAACCAAGAAAAAACCAGAAGGCGTATTATATAGTCGCGAATAGTCGAACTCCAGGTATCCAAGAATATTATTAATAAGCTTTCGGTTCTATTAAAAATAATATTCTAATATAAATAATAGGAGGGAGGGTATAAAATCAGAAATAATAAATTTTCTAAGCGTTTGTTACAAGTACTTTCGGACGGAGGTATAAGCAAAGTCCTTTATAACAGACTAGATAGAGATACTTACTTACGTCGCAAAGGCTAATATCAAGAAAGTACTATTAACTGGTTATCGGCCTGTATATATATAGAAACAGTCGCTTCAGTTTGAGTAAAAGAAAGATATAAATAAAGCAGAATACGAGGTTACAGATAATATAAAAGGATTAAAGCTTAGCGATTCCTCTATATTTCTCTCGGTATCGTAATAGTTCTAATTATACCTCCTATCTGAATAATTATAATTATTTCAATTAAAGGAACTTATTTATTAGATATAAATAATACTTTATAACGCTCGAGTATTGAGATATAGGAGTATATTATAATAGCGATAGAAACCTTCCTGCTTCTCTATTAACTACTAACGAAGATTTCCTAAATATATTTTACGATCGATAGTTATACTTGAGCCTATATAATAGACTAAAAATAATAAATATTAATATTTATTAGTTATATAGATTTTATAGACCCCTATTATATAGCTTTTAAAATATATAAGGCTTTTCAGAGCAAGCTATATATATTCGTTATTAGGAAATAAATATTTCTGATTAAGTTGAAATTTATAATATCGATCAAAATAATATTAAAGCGAATATTTACTACCGAAAATATATTATCGTTTAAGCAGGGGTAGTATAGCGTCGCCAATATAATATAAATATTAGAAAGGCCGGTATTGAAGTAAAAGCTGATATCTAACAAGTATATTGGAATCCGAATATTCTAATTTGATTTTTATATCGATTATATTATCCGGTAAGCTTATTATAATATTATTTTCTTATAATTGACGGGGTTTTCGAAGACGCCGTTCTTAGCGAATATAAAATAAGACTAAATTATTAACAATAAAGATCTGCTAATCGAAGTTCCTGTTATATTTAACGGACAATAATAAATCAAAAAAGGCCTAGGCGATACGCCTGCGTTCTTCGAAGGTATACTTTATTAGAACCGGACAAAGTTATACAGGGGAAAGTATAGGATTATTGACTATTAGCTAAGCGAGTATATTTTATATCGGAGCTATTATATTATAGTTTATATATAATTATACTTTAAAGGCCCGCCTTTTCTCCTTGAGCAGATAATTAATATCCTGCTTAACTTATTAATATTTATTATAAATTACTTAATCTTCTGCCTAATAAATAAACTTAAATTTCTTACAAATTTATTTATAAAGATCTTATTAATATTTATATAGCTCTTGGATACCCGAATCCTACTATAAATATTATAATTATTAAAGAAATAGCCCCCGAGGTCGATAAGGATTAATTATATAACTTATTTAATAAGATATAACGATTAAGTCCCTTCGTAATACGGTACTTCAATAAGTTATTTGTATATTATAACAAATTATTCGGGAAAAATAATTCTATTAGAAGATTATTAAATTAATATAATCAAATATCAGATTATATACTATCTTATTCGAATTAGGGTTATCTATTTTAATTAGCTAATTAATATCTAAGTCAAATTCTTTAAGTTTTATTGTTAATTGCGTTACTTACCGCTTAACAGAAATAATAAATAATTAATACTTATATAAAGCCGGTTTCTACTCCTAAACGCTTTACTTACTCCTAATATCGATTATAAGGAAGAGGTTCGTTAGGCTCTGTCCCCTTTTTATAGTCCAAATTACTAAATACGCGGAAAATAGGCTATTCCTTTATTACCTTATACTATTAAATAGGCTGGCAGTTCAACTTAGAATATACTTTTAACGTAAATATTATTCGAAAGATAATATCGAAGATCCGGAAGGCGTTATTATTACAAATAAGAATAATAATATAGGAAATTATATAGAATATTAAATTATTATTTATAAAAAAGATATAAATTTTCTTATATTAAAGTTAGTACCTTAGAGCGGTCAGGAGAAGGTTGCTATTTATAGTCGCTTCCGTTTTTATCGTAATTTGGTCTTCTTTAAGTAAAGTTATAAGGTCAAGGCTATCTTACCCGTTTTTTGGTTATATATTACGAATAAATTAATATCGCTATAAATAATCCCTAATAACGCCCTAGGGCGGGAACCGGTAACTATAGCTAATAAGAGAAGGATAGCAAGCTATACCCGCTAGCGTTCGTAGGGAAAAGAGTTGATATTAATTACTTAATAATAACGAAATATCTCTAAGAAGTCTTTTATATTTAATAAAGGTTTATTTATTCCGCTGTTATTCAAGTTATATTCTTATATTAAAGGTCTAATAATAAATTAATTTATCTTTATAAATATTATATAATATTTCCAAGTTAACGGTAATATACTTTATAAACTTTTTTCAATATTAATAGATTAATCTATTGACTTTTATATTTAATATATATTTAACTAAATTAATATTAATATATAATAATAAAATTGACTTTTTGAATAATATATTTATTATATATTTAATAAAAGAAATTATTAATCTTGTTTATAAGAGACTTCTTAAGCGTATAATATAAATTTATATTAATTATTTTATAATACTTAATAAGGCTCGTTAATTAATAAAAGGACCTATAAAATATAAAAGGAAGATATTTAATATATTCTTTTTATAAACTTTCTATCCTATTTATATATAATTTTAGAGAATCTTCGTAAAAACTTATAAACCGACGCTTTTTATCTACCTCTTTATATCGCCGGTTATAATAATCGCGTATAAATATATACTCCTTTGTAATAAGGGAGTAGAATATAATAAAAGCCGCCCAGGGAGCGTAATATAGGATTTTACGATAAACTATAATTAATTAAATAGAGACTAGAAACCAAGCAAGGGAGAGGGAGAAGGTAGGCAAAAATATAAAGGGAGAAACCAGACAAAAGAAGGAAAAAAGGAAGGGCGCTGACTTAATAATAACTATAAGAGGGGACTATTTTTAATTTATAAATAAAGGCTTTCGGGAGGGACCCGGGGTATTTATTAATCCTTCTGATATTGTAATTCTATATCTAACTGCTATTTTATTAAGTTAACTTATTATTAGGTAATTATTATAAATACTACGTTCAAGATATAAATAATGCTAGTAAGGTATATAGGGAGGATATTAGCAGGTAGCTAACTAGCGCTATATAGTACGAATAGAGTTAGTAGCGGCCAGGGCGGTATAAGTAAGTAAGTAGGGGTGCCGGTATAAAGGCCGCTTAAAATAGTATCAATATATACCGAAAACGGCTACCTTTTTACCTAGACCCAAGTTAAGGAAATAATATAAATTATAAAATAAGTTTTATTTTTATTATTATTAAACTCCTTTATATAATTAAGGGAAAAGTATATAAATAATATATTTATAATAATATTAAAATATATTTCGAAGTTATATTTTTTTTAAATTTAATTTTTATATAAATAACTTTAACCTTTTTTATAAAACTTTTGTTTTAAAGTATATTATTATTTCCTCTACCTTTATTATAGTTTCTATTAAAGCTAGAAATACTTATATAATAAATAAAAGAATTGTAGAAAATCTTTTTATATATAATATTTTATATATAACTTATAATTAGGGTTTAAATTCTTATAAAAAAGGAAAATTAATTCGTTTTAATTTATTTTAACTTTAGAAATCAGAAGTTTATTATAAATTTTATAGAAATTATTAATATGATTTATAAAATTATTATTATAATTAATAAATATTATATTATAAAAATATTTAAAAGTATTAAAGAAATAACTAAAACCTTTAAATTAATAAAATTCTTTAAATTTAATTTAAATAATATTAATATTAATATAATTAAATTTAAGAATATTTATATTTATTTATATTATATTATATAAAAATTTATTCCAAATATAATAATTAATAATTAAATTTAATAATATATTAAAATATTTTCTCTAAATTATAAGCGAAAACATATTATTATTTAAAGTTAAAATTCTTCTAAATCTTTTTCTAAAATATAAAATATACTTTCTTAATATAATTAGACTTTTTGAATATTAATATTAAAATTTTTATTAAAAGCTTCTTTCTTAAAAAAGGAATAATAAAAGATTTGAATAAGAAATAAATTGATTATTATATATATTTATTTATTTAAGGATTTAAAGGAGAAAAATATTAAAAATAATTAATATTTTTATTATTAAAATTTAATATTAAATTTAAAAAATAGTCAAAGTAAACTTTATAAAGTTTTTATATTTTTTAATAAAAATATATAATTATTAATAAGAATAATAAAGCTTTTAATTATAATTAACAATTATAAATATCTTTAATAATAATAATAAGCTTTTGATAATAATTAAAGGAAAGTAGGGAAAATTTATATATTTATATATATTCGGGTTTTGAGTTATTGCTTACTCTTATTATTTCTTAGAATTATATAAAGGAAGCGACTTGATTATTAGAAATTAAGACTTTATTAATAATAATAAGTTAAAGAAATAATAATAAATATCTTACGGTTATAAGGTTATATAATTATAATCTCAAATATAATTTTTATAATTCTGACTATATTACTCCAGGGGAAAGCCGAGGCTAATTAAGGTTTTATATAAATTGATTAAATAAGTTAATATATACTCTAGGCTTATAACCTATTAAATATATATAATATATTCTTTAATTGATTATTATATACAAGATAGAACTATTTATAAATACCAAAGTACTAGGCCGGATTAGGCTTAGTGGCGGAATACATCCGCATTGCTATTCCTGTTATTCAACAGAGTAAGAGTATTGAATAATAGGAATAGCAATACGAATAGATTCCGCCACTAAGCCTAATCCGGCCTAATACCTTGGTATTTATAAATAGTTCCATCTTGTATATAGCAATCAAAAAGCAATACATTACATATATTCAACATATATAATTTTGCTAAGTTGGTACTTCTCCCTATATTTGTAAAATTTAAATAGCTTTTTGATAATACTACCGATATATACCTGGCCTATAAAGTCAAATATACGAAGATAGGAAAGGTCTAAAGAGTTATTATATATTTTTTCAAAAAAGGTAATATTTATAAAAGAAATAAGATAATAATTATATATAAATTCTAGCTATTATTTGAAATTTATCCCGCTTTTAATAGATATTAAATAAACTCTTTTTATAAAGGTTTGGCCTAAATATTCGCTTTAGTTATTTTATTAAGAATTATTAAGGATAATAAATACAAATAATATATGAAAATTGGTAGGGTAGTAATACTTGTTTGATTGCTATATAGAAAGATGGACTATCAAGGAATATCAAGCCGCTAATCCCGATTAGGTATAATAGCAAAATTATTCCCTTTTAATATTCCTACTCTAATATATTAATATTATATATAAATAAATAGAAACAGTTAAGTTAGAATTCCTAAAACGATTAAGTCAATATCTCTAACCGTTTTGACGTTATTGTTTTAGTAATAGCGAGGTTATTTTTAAGCTAAACGTAATATTTTCAAAACTTTTTCTATATATATATATCAATATTAGGCAAATTAGGGCTAAAAGGAGGCAAAAGGATCTACAGGGATAAAATATAAATATATAAAAAATATAAGATAGCTTTAGAAAACTCTATAAGCCTCCGGGGGAATATAAATAATCAAGTAAATAATAATAAGGTCCTAAATAATAATTTAAAGATCGACTTAAGTTATCTTTAAGCTCGGTATTATCTTTGAAATAAGGCTTTATATATAATAAAGGTATATACAAAGCTATTTAATATATATAAGGTTTTAAAATAATTATTAATATAAGATTATAAAGTAATATATAATTAATAAAATATATTCAAACTCGGTAAGAAATTTGCTTATAAGGTATATAAGAGCCTTAAAAAGTTTGGTAATATTTAATATAATAATATTAAAATAATTAATAATAAAAATATATATATATATATAATTATTAAGGATTTAAATATAAATCCGTATAACTTATATAATTATATATATAATTAGCCAATTATATTATATATATATTAAATAATATAAAAAACTCCTATTAAAAATATATTTATATATTATTTCGTTATTTCTATATAAATATATTAATTAAGAAAATATTTAAAAGATTATTATTATTATTAATATATAAAATAATAATAATACCTTTGCCTTAAAAAACTAAATATATATTTAATATAATACCCTAAATAACTTAGTTGTTATTAAAAAGGCGGTAATTATTTACAAAATAATTATAATTTAATATTAATAATTAAATATAATTAATATTTATTATTCAAATATATATTAAATTAAATAGTTTGTTAATAATAATTATAAAGTTTATTTTAAATGTATTATTAATATCGATTTTAAATTTCTTCAATTTATATTTATTTAAAATAATATTTTTATAAATATTTAATTCCGGATAATAAATATAATTAAAAATATTTATAATATTTATTAATATTATTAATTTATTTAATTTGCTTTAATAAGTTCGGAATACGCTTTTAATAAGGTTTATTTTTTTTATAAAATTGTAATTATTATAATAATAATACTTATTTTATTAAAGGCTTAACGTAATTAAAGTTAACTTATTAAATAAGACGGTTTTAATTAAGTTTTTAACTAAAATTATATATATTTAAATAAAAATATTCTAAATTTTATTATATATAAAATTAAAGTTCTAAAAATATATATTAATTATAAATATATTTAATAATTTATAATTAAGTTTAATAAAAGTATTTTAAACCTTATAAAACTTCTTAATATATTTATTTATAATATTAATATATTATTAATTATTAAATTTATAAATAATCTTATTAAAAATATTAACTTTTTAAAATTTATAATTATTTAAGAAAATATTTTAAATATCTTTGCTAATATCTTTTTCCTTAATAATAATATAAATATTAATATTATAACGAAATTTAATAATTTTATAAATATATTTTTATTTATCATTTTATTACTCTTTAATAAGGAAAGTTTTTTTACTATTAATTATTCTAAATAGGCTTATTAATATATAATATATCTTTATATAATATTCAAATAAAGATTAATCTTTAAGGATAGGAATTAAAATTAATAAGAAATTACCTTTAATAATATTTCGAATAAGCTAAACTTTAATAATTATTAATATTTAAAATATAATAAAGTTATTTATAATTAATAATTTATAAAATATTTATAAATAAAAAAGAAATATAAATATAAATTCGTTTAGAGAAAATAAAATATTATTATTATTATTATTATTATTATTATTGAAAATAGCTAAAGGCTTATAAATTAAACAAAATTAAAATCAAAATTTTAAATTAAAGAAATAGTTTAATATTAGAAATAAAATATAGTTTAAAATAATTTAATAATCGGGAATAAAGATCCTATTATAAGCTTTTAAGTTTTATATAAATATATAATTATTTTTACAAAATATTTTTTTATATATATATTCAAAGTCGATTTTATTATATATATAATAATAGTTTATGAAGGCTTTAGATTATTTATATATTAGGAAGTATTGAACTTAAATACTTATTTTATATTAAAATAAAAATCCTTTATCAAATAATATCAAAAGTTTTAAATATAATTTTATTATAAATATTAGGGCTTTTATATATTAATATAGTTTATAAATAATATATAATTAAAAAAGCTAAGCAAATTAAAATATAAAATATAAAATAATATAAATATATAAATTAATAAATATTAATAAAATTAGAGATTTTCGTTTTATAAACTTCTTTAATATAATAAATATTAATAAATAATAAAATAGGAAGTTAATTAGTTTAAATAAAAGGTTAAATATACATTTATTAAGTTAAATATTAATATATTATTTAATATAATTAATACTTTACTTTTTGGAAGTTAAGAATATTAAGTTATACTTAGAAAAATATTATTCTAAAATATTTAATATTATATAATTCGATATTTAGGAAAGCTATTATATATTACTATTATTATTAATATATATTGTTAAAGAACCTAAATAACTTATATAAAAGGTATATATTTTAATAATATATACCTAAAAATAATCCCAGCAATCCGGATTTATAATTTATAAAAATTGGTAAAGTAACAACATTTGTTTTATAAAAAGGTGGACTATTAACGAATACCAAGTCGCTAGTCCCGATTGGGCATAGTGGCAAAATCATTCTCTTTTAACAAATCAAACAAGTATTATTACCTTACCAATTTTCATATATTTAAGTTGAAATTAATATTTGTTTAATTTATTTTAACTTCTCTTTTATATTTATATAATTTATTTTTAAACTTTAACTATTATTTTTAAGGCAAAAAGGGATTTTTATAATTTCTATTTTAATTTATATAACTTATAACTTTATATATTTAATATATTAATTTGTTAATATTATTTTTAAAATAATTATTTCTTAAAGCTTTTTATTGAATTTAATTAATCTTTATAAAGTTATATTTTATAAAACTAATTTTTTTTGAAAAGCGTTATTTTTATTTTTATTATTATATTTATTATTTATTAATAAATCGTTATTAAAAGGATATTGCTAAGGTTATTATAAATTTAACTTTAAAATTTTTTTCTTTAAATCCTTAGAAATCAGGTAATATAAATGCCGTTATTTTTTCGCCTTTTTATAATATTTTTTATAATCTTTTGCGTTTCCTTGATTTGGTTTTTGAATATTATGTAAATTAAAGAAAGTTTAGAGAAAACCTTAAAAATAATACCTTCGAAAATAAAGTATTTAAAAATTGTAATATTAATAGTTTTCATTTATAAACCCGTTATTCAAATTATAATTATTTTATAATAAAAAACCCTTCTAATTAATTTATAAAGATATAATTAAAACTATAATAAATAATAATCAAAAGGGGTAAACTTAAACTTATAATTAAAAGTTATTTTTTCTTTAATATTTATATTATTTTCTTCTTTATAAAAGGACTATTAAAAAGAATATTAAGTAAAAATAATTTTTCTAAAAAACCTTTTAATACCGATTTTTATAAAGGATATAAAATTAAATTAATATATTTTTAATTAATATTATTTTTATTTACAATTATTAAAATTATTAAAATTATTAAAATTATTAAAATTATTAAAATTATTAAAATTATTAAAATTATTAAAATTATTAAAATTATTAAAATTGTTATTTATAATTTTTAAATTAATATACTTATTTGATTGATTAAATAAAAGAATATTTATTAAAATTAATTTTTATAAAATTTTTATCGAATTTTATATAATAATTTTAAAATAAAGCTAATTAAACTAATCTTTTAATAAAAAAAATTTTTTAAAGAAATAATAATAAAAGAAAAATAATGCTAAAAATTATTAAAAGGTTAATAACAAAAATTATTAAAGGGTATTAAATATTTAAAATTTAATAAAATTTAAAATAAATTGTTATTTCCCTTTATAATTTTATAATATTATAAATAATATAATTATATAAATAATATAATTATATCAATAATAATATATTAAACTTTATTATTAATAAATATCAATTCTTATAATTTTATTATTATATATTTTATTAATAATAATAGAAATTTAAATAATAATAATTAAAGTAATTGTATTCGATCAGGATCTACTTAGTTACTAAAAGGTATTACCTGCCATAGGCATTAGGTAACACCACGCTAATCCTAATTCTATCCACATCGGATGGGTTTGCTAACGTTAGGGTTCTACCCTATTTTGGGGTATGACTGAAGTAAATTACTCGATGCTAGCCTTGATACACGGGACTAAGCTTAACGACTCCGCACATACAGAAATAGCACACTACGCAAGTCTCCTATCAGCTGGATATTGAGTACGCATTTCAAAGTTTACTAAATATTGCAATACTTCATTCATACGTTTACATACTCCACGTAGATGTGAGCTGAGAGTCTCTAAAGGAATACATCGCCACGCGTGACTTCTTCTCTTATAGTCTCATGTTCGGACATGTTTCGTGCCAGCAACGGTGCAATGTGTGCACTTCCTTGAACAAGTGTCTCACAAATCAGCTTCTCCCAAAGAGAATCAACGTTGCGGGCGGAAGAATCCACATTTCCACGTTCATGAAACTTTCGAAACGTGTCCCTCACGTGAATTTGCTTGTAGCAATGTTTTACTTAATTGCACTGCATTGCGAGAATCTTAGTGGCTCCCACGAGCTCAAAACCACGCCTTGCTCGTCTGCCCTCGACTTGATGTGCCCAGGAAATGATTGTGTCTCCACCCTCATACAATCGACTTTTAGATTGATGGCTTTTGATCCTTAACAATGTCATCTTCTTCAACGATGAAACACCTCCCCCAAATCCTGGCTACACCAAACAGGAACACTGGATTGTATACACACTTTGACTAACGGGCCAGCGAGGGGTCGGCCACTTGGTCTCAACACAAAGAGCTTCGCACGTCGAGATGCGTCATCATTTTCACCACACGACAGAAAATTCCGTCCCTACTCGTTGGGCCAAGAGTCAGACAACGATTGGAACAGCACATTCGTGGAAGCCGATAATATTTCGGTCAGAGACCTTGTTGAAAGGGATGAAGGCGAGGAGACAAAATATGTGAGCGGCATCAAGCTCGCCCTTGTCACGATTGCTCTTTGCTTGGCTGTGTTTCTCCTCGCTTTCGACAACACTGTTATCGGCGTAGCGATCCCATAGATAACGTACCAAATCTATTATCTGAACGATGTCGGATGGTACGGTAGCGCTTACCTGGCGACAACATGGTAAGTATCATTTATCTAGGTTGCAGCATTTACACTGAACTTTGATACAGCGCTCTCCAACCCCTCTTTGGCAAACTTTACACAATTTTCACGGTGAAATTGGTCTTTTTCTGTGCTATATTCTTCTTCGAATTAGGGATCCTTGATCTGCAGCGCTATCCCCTAGTCTATGGTACTTGTGAGTGGCCATACCGGTGAATTATATCAAAGGCTTAAGACTGAGAAATGTAGATTATAGGTCGCGCTATAAGAGGCGTTGGCTGCGCTGGGATTTATTCTGGGTTCTTGGTTATCATTGCGTATACCGTCACGCCCCATCGCTGGCCACTCTTCACTGGGATAGTGGGTGGCATGTATGGAATTGCTTCTGTAGGGGGGCAAATTCCGGGGGGCTTCTTCACGGAGAAGCAGAGCTGGCGGTGGTGTTTCTATATCAACTTGCCGCTTGGATCGACAACCTTGTGTATAATTGCTTTTGTGCTCAAGCTGAAGGGTAAGAGGAAAGGCCGAGGTCGTTGAGGCAGAAGTTGAACTAGATCGATCTGCTTGGGACGGCGATTCTCTTGCCAGCTGTTATCTGTCTTCTACTTGCACTTCAATTGGGTGGAGGGAGGTACTCCTGGGATGATGCCAAAGTTATAACGCTCTTGGTCTTCGGCTGCCTACTCGCTGTGGGTTTTGCATTCGAATTTTGGACAAGGGATGCTGCGGCTTACCCCCTCGCATACTGGTGCAAAGGAGTATTACTTGTGCTGCTCTCTTCAATCTGCGATCGGTACCGCTTCCCTCGTGAGTTTCCTGCGCATTTGATATCCTTTCTGCGCTCACATTTCTAGCTCCCGACCTTCTACGTTCCGCTCTGTTTTCAAGCGATCAAAGGCACTTCGGCGGTTCAACCTGGCATAGATACTCTACCTTTGATCGCTGGACTGTTTTGTCCAGTATCATCGGTGGAGCCCTCGTCACGCTTATTGGGCAATACGCACCTTTCGTGGTTGTTTCCTCGATCTTCATGCTGGTTGGCTCCGGTTTGATCACATGATGGTTCGCTGTGGATTCCGGCTCACCTAAATGAATCGGTTACCACGTCATCTACGCCATTGGAATCAGACTAGGCTTGCAGCTGCCCATCATTGCGGCCCAGGCAGCGTTACCCCCTGACGATGTGCCATCTGGGATTGCTATCAATGGACACTCTCAAAGCGTGGGCGGATCAATTCTGTTGTCTGCTGGACAGAGTGTATTCACGAACAAATTTGTATCAGGCTTGCAGGCCACGATTCCAGCTATCAATGCGATATTAATCTTCAAAACCGGAGCAACAGATATGGAATCTCTGTTACCCCTAGATATGCTGCAGGGGGTGCTTCCGGTATGCAACAGCACTCTGACGGAGGTCTTCTATATCTCGACAGCCGTGTCTGTGCTCTCCATTATCGGCTCTGCGTTGATAGAATGAAAGTCCATCAAGAAGGCCAAAGAAGTAACAAAGAAAGACGAACTTCATGACGGTACATAGTGGATCAGATATGGCCTTTGTATATATTCCTCTGTGATGAGCAAAGTAATCGCTTATCAGGGTTTTAGCATAGTAACGAGGTATCAGATGGGCTAGTGATATTGGACTATGAGCATGAAGTAGCAGGGCAAGTACTTGTCGTCCTTGCAACGTGCGACGAGAGAGGTAGCATAGTAGGAGCTGTAGACGTCGCAAACGTCTCTGATTTAACTTGGGGCTGAAGGAAGTGGCAGGGTTTCGAGACAATCTTGCCATGTAGCGGCTCGTAAGACCACTTCTTCGTCTGCGAGAGTTGGCGAACAACGAGCGCCGAGGCTCGTTGACTTGAACCTGTGCTTCGTTCTTCCAAATCCCTACCTTTTGTATTCCACCTTTTGTATTATCGATGATCCCGATTTTGGGAGTCTTGGTCTATCTTGCCCCGCACGTAGACCTCGGGTTTGCATCTCCACTTGCTTGTGGGTACCTCTTCGATCTGAAGTGTGGGGGAGGTGTGCTTGCTCTGTGACAAAATGCCCTTGCATAAATTCGAATTTCTCATGTCGTTGGGCGATCTTTCTGGTGTCCTTGCAGCATGGTTTCCAATTCCGAAAGTTCTTCTATCGGAGCTTCGGGTCAAAAAGGGCCATCCAATGAAGACTAGGATAAAGGTGTGGACATACTCTTCTTCGTATGCAAATCCCAATCGGTGTCGAGTTTCAACCAACCCAGATAGACTATCTGATATGAGCAGAGGGAGAGGAAGAAGACCTTGGCAATAGGGCGCCCGTAGATCTTGTAGAAGCCCAGCTAAAGCGCGTCAGCGAGGGTTTCAAGCGTGGCCGGGGCAATGAAATCGTTACGTGGGGAGACACAGGCTTCGCCATTGGTGTTGCGAGGCTCTCAGGTACGATTTTCGCTTGGATTAGTGCTCCGGGTGGCGGGGTTTGGGGGGATGCGCAGAAGAGGCGGGCAGGATTCGAAGAACGGCGTGACCTGTGTCGGATCGACTGCTGCCTATGAGTATGGAGGGATTAAGGTGTCCTCTTCGCGAGAATTGGAAGCGTGGCCTTCAAGTCAGCCGCTGTTGCGAGAGGGGTTGAATGCTGAGGTATAGAGTGAAAGCAGAGTTAGGAAAGACCAGATTTCGCGTTCAAATAAACATTTATAACTATGAGGTACCTAGATAATCCAAGTCTCAACACACTTTGCATCCATCTTACAGTCCATTCCCTTCGCACAACCTGATTGTACCTCAGTCATCTAGTCTTCTCCTTGCGAAATAGTGTCGTTGACCTAGCTAATTGACGGATCGAAAGCTGCCATAAAGTCTCGAACACCCTTTTTTACCACCGCGTTGATACTGAGTAAGAATAATTAAATATGGTACGGCGTTCCTCCTATGCACCACAGCAAAGGCTAGCTTCGCTAATTGAACGCAGGCTCAGACCCCCCAGCAACGCAAAGCCAACGAACGATACGCCAGGCACGAAGCCTCGAAACGAGGCAAGCCCGAGAGCGCAGTCAAGCAGAAGCAAAAGTTCAAGCCTCCAATATCGCCAATCTGGATAGGTATGCTGTCAGATCTAGTGGATGCACGGCTAGAGCATTAGCGGTAGCTTACTTCTCGGTCAGGGCTCCTCATCTTCGTCCTCTGTGGTGGTGCCATATTCGAACTGCTACGCTTGTTCTTGTAGGAGGGAAGACGGCATGGGCGTGGGCGTACGTGGGCGAAGCAAGTGCTGACAGGCATCGCCATACTGGAATTACTGGAGTGATACTGGAGCAATACTGAGGCATCGGACATTTGGATTTGTGCAGACTATCTTCTGGGAGGTCGGATAGCCAGACATCAGTATCAGGCTGAAACATTGCACAATGCACTGCCAAACAAGACAGCGACATCCCCCAGGCCAGCGAAGAATAGCCGGTAGTCCATTCCACCAAACCACTAAGACCTCAACGGCATCGCCAAGTTTCAATCCCGATGTCACCTTAAGACCCTAATCCTTTTCGCTTCGAATGCTTGTAAGCCACGCTTTCGTTGTACTGCCGCTCAAGCTCTCCGTTCATCTGCGAACTGTCATTTTTTATGTGACCGAGATTCTTGCCGTTTCCGTTGATCTCTGTTGTGGTATCTTCTGCCCCGAGCAATCGCATGAACTTGCTTTTGCGAGCGTCATTGCCCGGTAGAATATGTACATTCCAATTGGACGCTCGATTTGCACCTGTGAGCTTGACTTTGCCAGGCCTTTGGGCGACACGTGCTGCACTGGCGGTTCTTCCTTTCAAAGCGGGAGATCCGTTGATGAAATTGTTGCCCTGTCCCTTCTCGTGCTTTTCCTTCAGCGCTGACTCGGCATCAATCATGGCCTGGCGCGCGCTGTGAGTCGGCGCCATGAGCTCGTTCTCCGGCGCCTCTGCCGCTTCTACCCTTTGCTTCTTTGTCGTTCTGACATATTCAGCCGGCGAGATTGATGATGTCGATTCCGATGTATCATTGTCGGAGGGCACTTCCGATGCTACGTTAGAAGCTTCGTCATCGGAAGATTGAGTTGAAGATGGGGACTCTTCAAAATCTGTCCGAGTCCTTTTCGAACCTGTCGCTGGACTGGTGACTGTAACCATATCCATATTCGCATCACTCTTCTCCACCATCGCGGCCTCTTCAGGGTCAAGTTTTGGGATCCTGCCCATCAACTCGGCATGTACGCGAAGACCAGCCCTGATAGCAGCCTCTTTGGCTTGTCCTCGTAAGACACGCATTTGTGTGTTAAATTCCGCAAGTGCCATCCTCCTTTTTACTCGTTCCTGTTTTGCAGTCTCCAGGCTTCCGTTGTCTAGTATCCTTTGCCCTCTGATGTTGTACGCTTTGTATGGCGTATTAAGGATTTCTGGGACTACTATGTCCTTTTCCTTGTAATATGCAATTGCACGCTCACGAACGAGCTCTTCCCTTTTCATCTCAACATTGTCAAGAGCTCGGCGGAGCTTGCGTCGGAGTTTGTGGTTGTAGTCTAGTTTCTCAAAGTCTTCCCCTTCGCCCAGATCAAAACGTATGTATTCCCCTGGCTCTCCTTCATCACCAGGTCGTCCAGATGGGATGATCTCGGCCAGTGTGTCTTTGGGTGCACTACCGAGATCGACTCTTTTACTGTTGGTGCTCTTCGCAACAGGCGTTTTTAGTTTGATGTCGCTGCGGCGGTCCCCTTTCTCGATAGCAGCGAAATCCACTTGCCGACCCCTCATACCTAGCGCCTTTGGCTCGATCTCGGTCACCCCCTCAGTGTTCTCAAGGGTAAAGCCCAACGATGCGCAAAGATCCATGGCTGCCTTCCGCTCAACTGTGTTGACCTCAACAGCTATCTTTTTCGACTCTTCCTCCTCAAGAGCTTTAAGTCTTGTTCTTTCCCTAGTTTGCTCCTCTTGGATCATCGTCAGCTCGCGCCTCAGAGACATCGTTGTTAATAGAGAAGAGCCATACCTTTGATTGCTTTCCACTCTTGTTTCATATTGCGGTAGACCAATCTTTTCTTGTCTCTGGCTTCGCGGCGTTCTGCCTTCCCCATCTTCTGCTTGACACGCAAAGCTTTTCGCTCTGCTGCCTTACGTCTCTTTTCTCGGATGACTCTCCTTTCCAATTCATGGTCAGGTAGATCCCATAGCGCGAGCCAATCCGTTTCACCTTGTGGAATAGCAACGTGTTCAGGTACAACGGGTTTAGGTGGAGGTGGTCTTGGTGCGAGAGCCGCCAATCTTTTCCTTCGAGATTTGCTCATCCTTTGGTCTTCCGGTGGACCAAGCGAAGCTCCAGCAGATGGGGGAACCTGATCAGATCCGTTCTGCACGATTTTCGAAGGATCCTCGGCGGTTTTGGGAAATTTCTTCTTCCTTGTTTTGACCTTCACTCCATCCTTTTTAGCCTGCTCAGCTGCTGCCTTCTCCGCGGCGCGCTCTTGCCGTCGGACCAGAGCCTCCTGGGTGACGACAGTCCCATCCTCTTGCTTGATAACGGCGTTCACGTTGAACAGTCTCCCACTTGGGTCATGTATGGCCGCCAGACGCTCTGCTTGCCTGACCGCTTCTTTCCAGATCATCTGCCGTTCACTTTCTATGGCGCCCAGGCGATTTCGCTCGGCGTTCTTATTGTATTTGTCGGGGTTTCTGGTCTGAACTTGCAAGTCAGCGTGGTCAGGATAATGTCACCAAAAGGAATTGGACCATGCGACGCAGTATGGTAGCATTGAGTTTTCGTTGTTTTTTCTCATCTGCTTTACGATTTCTCTTTTCACGCCGCGCAGCTATTCTGTATTCTCTGTTCCGCTGTTTTCGTTCCCATTCCTTGGCTGTATGATGATTAGCTGTAGCACAGAATTGAAAGTGACAATGGTCAGAACCTGTTGCTGCCTTTGATCCGGCTTGGGAGGGACGTGGACCAGACAGAAAGGCTTCTTCATATTCCATGATGATGAGTCAATCAGTTTGATAGCAACAAACGTGAGCTCCAAGGTGAGCACCGATGTATGCGGGCGTTATGGAGGAAATGCCGGTGGAAGGAATGGAGCCGCATACTACCTTAGGTTAAAGCGCAGTCGTGGTAAGAATCGAAATCGAGAATCTGGAGAATTTTGAAAGTGCCGGTACAGAAAAAAGAAGCGCGCTCAAAACTCGGCCCGCTCCGTGAGTAGCAGGATGGAGTATTTTAAGAACATATATGGAGGTAGTACATACCACTAGTGGGTATTGTAATGTACTTAACGGAGACCTTGACCTAAGTACACAACTAGCAGGTCTTGGCAGTAGAGCTGTCGCGTTGTAGAAATCGTAATGTCACCGTTAAAATTTAATAACTTTAAAAACGTTCGTTCTAGCTCCGACACGGTTTATGAGTTATAAACATTTTCAATTATTATTGTAGTAAGTCATTGTAACATATTGTTATATAAAAAATTAAGTTTTTTTTAAATTCTTTCAAACAAAAATTAGATATTTTTTTTATCAATAGTAAACGTTAATATATATATATATATATATATATTTTCTTTGGTTCATACTCGATGTAACACCCGTTAGGGCCTATGCGAGATCTGCTGTTTTCTTTTGCCCGAAAGCCTGCTGTTCCACCGCGATTTTCTTGCTATATGCTGGATATCGTTTTCCGCGTTGTCGAAAATCTGTCCCGCATCTCCGTATTCTTCCACTGTAGATCCTCCGTTTTTGGCACGTGGGTTGGGGATGGTGAGATTCGAACTCACGAGCTTGTGATTGCGCACGCGCTGTGTGCGCGTTTCGTGCGCAAACACCAATCTGGCCTCCAGCGACGCTGCCACTACGCCACAAACGTTTATATTAATAAAAGATAATTTTAGACAACGGTTTCTATACCGGTTTTCAAGAAGTAACAGTATCAACACGGTTCCAAGCATACTGCCAAGCTTTCTAAGGCTCCTTAATGGAAGCTGGCAATGGATCTGAAAATTTCGGAGCTTTGAATCCAAGATAGCAGTGCTAGGCACCACTCTAATTTGACAAATCCCTGTTCCATTGACACATGATATCTACATGAAGGGTCACTCTATCCTGTTCGCTGATCCATTTTGGCCGTCTACCCTTGCCAGCTTTTTCCGTTTCTTCTTCTTCCCCCTCGGCTGAACAATCACACTCGCCTGCGACGCCTGGGGTGTAAATCCATCCATGCCAGTCGCTTGCTCATCAGACTGTGCAGCCTCCATCGCACCTTCAGGCAAGACTTCTCTGGCTTTTTCCTTTGTCTTCTTCTTTTTCTTCTTCACCAAAGTACCCTCAGCCGGAGTTCCATCCACGGCTTGGATCCGCTCGGAAGCGCGTTGCATTTCCAATCGTAGTCTCTCTACTTCGGCTAGAGCTTTTGCCATTTCCGCATCCTGGGATAGATGCACTTGGTCATCATATGGCTCAGAGGTGTGGTTCCTTATCTCCAAAGAAATACCACCTAGCCCACTTGAATCGACCATGAGCAGATTCTTCTTTCGGTCCCGTGCTCGCTGTGATGAAGAATCTGCGAGCGATGTGGAGAGCTCTTTGTTCTGGGTCTCAGAGGATTCTTCATGTCCGATAGTCTCATCCTGCGTGATATGGACTCTCTTAGGGCGTCTCCGCTTTGACCTCAAAGCCTCGAAATCCATATCACTGACTGGCAGCTCTTTAGTCCCAAGGTCTAAATCCATTATTGGGATCAAGTCAACATCAACGTCATCACCATTGGCATTCCTCAGTATCTCATGGAACGGTGTAGAAGCACCAGAGGATGCGTCTTCGCTTCCGATGTAGAACGGATCATCTTTGTTTCGCTCCCGACGCTGGATCTTTGTCCGAATGAGTGCCTCGGCGTCAAGGGCAGAAAGGTCTGTTTGTTGATACGATGAGGGCGTAACCTCGAACGAGGGTAAATCATCAATGGCTGGACTCCCAATAGAAGGAACACCAATAGCCTTCTGTGCAGGGCGTTGGTTGTAGAACGAATCAAATTCCGCAGTCTCGGTACTTATAGATTCATCGTCTTCTGCACTTTTCAATAGTAGAAGAAGATTGCTATTGAAAGACGTTTCGAGGTCTAAATCAGCTGGGACAGGGACTTTCTTTTGTGCCGTCGGTGCAACAGGATTCAATTCCCAATCGGCAAACAGCTGAGGCACTGCCCGGGTCAAGAGAAGTGGGCCTTCCTGATCATCTGGCTCATGCCCAGAAGTAGCCTGAGCTACAATCTTCATGAGCTCAAGATACTCAACGGCTCTTTCTTGCACCTCCAGATTGGGGTGTGTCGCGAGAGGCTCTAGGAAATGGACGATCCTGGCCAGCAGTAAAGAGGTCATAGTCTTGCGCTCTGCACTCCACAGTGGTAATGGCTTCGAGACAATGTGCGCAAATACCTTTGGTATTGCTTGCAGGTAGGCACAAATGGTATCCGAGGGTAGAAATTCGGCTTTTGCGCATATCAATGAATCCAAGGTCTTTGCAGGATTCTCACAGTCCTCGATGTATTCCCCTGCGATCCAGGCCAGAAAACCGAGTACCCCATCTTGATTACTACTATCCAGACCCTTTACAGTGTTATTTCCGGCGGCAGCAATAATGACATCGGCAGCTCTCACCACGTCTGGTCGGACAATGTTGACTCTGACGGCAACATTACGAAGCTCACATCCGATGGCGCTAGAGACCTTTGCCTCTTGTGGCACCTCTGCGATGTGACCTGGTGACGACTCGGCCTGGGAAATCTTATTGGCAGCAGGGACTAGTTCCAGAAGCCGTAGCAGTGTGTCAATATACCATTCAAAGTCCACTATATTCAGATATGTATCTTTAGCGCACATATCAAGTATCTGTTGGAGGATCGTATTCCTGTACTCAGCTGGGAGCGCCTGCACATCGTCGCAGGGCTCCTTGCTCGGCCTCAATGACTCCTCGGGATCTTCTCCGTCAGAGTCTGCGGCCGGCTGAACAATAACGGCCAGAGTCCGCGCATCGTCGGCACTGTCGTTAGATATAGAGGCCTGTTGTAGTTGTCGCATGAGACGCTCCACGACAGCGACAAGATTATCGCTGTTCACCATCCCAGCACCCAGTTCGAGAGCTTTCAGACGAATCGATACGTCCGGGTCGTCAATGCAGCTCATGATGACGTCTTGCTGCTGTAGAACGAGATGGGGGTGGGACACTCCAATCCGATTAAACGCAAGAAGAGCGACATATTTAACTGCATTGCCATTAGCGCAGAATTCCTGAATTATGGTGTTAAGGAAGACAAACGATTGGGATCTCCCTCGACGACAATCATGCCACGGAGCTTTCCAACGCACAGAGAAGCTATCTCATCTCCTTCTTGTATACCATCAGTACCCTCCAATATACCGCCTTGAATGACACCATTGATGCATTCGTAAAGCAGGGACATAGCAGGGGTAGTTCGAATTAAATTTGCCAGGGGAAGTAATAGCTTCTTGGTCAATCGAGGCTCTAGAGGTGTCAATGTTGCGAACTACATGATGTTAGCTTCGCAGGTATACAAATGTCACAGCACTAACCAACTTGATTATCTTGATTGCCATCCAATTGTTGCCTCCCTTGACAAGCAAATCGAAGAGTCTGGGCGCCAAAGCTAGAAAATCTCGAGGTCTTCTCCAACCGAGTTCGCAAATGACATTCACCACCGCAGCAGTCACACTCGAATCTTGCTCTTCGTCTAACAACAGATCTTTGATCTTCGGCCAAGCTGACCTTAAAGCATCAGGGTATACTAACGCTAGTCTATAGAGAGCAGCAACGGTCTTCTTTCGTATGTTGGGACTAGAATGTGATAGACGTGGTAGAAGGTCCGATAAGAGAGAGAGTGCCAGAGAGGACGTAATTATATGTGGTAGAGTGACTAGTGGTAGAGATATTGTGAGAGCAAGAGACGAGGAGATATCCTGGCAACAGTTTAGCCAAAGCCCAATGCCCGCTCAGAGTGGTCTATTCCCGTACTTTCTTCAGTAAGTTGGTTGCAAGCATCAAGACTTCTGTATCAGGACGGAAGCTTTGAACTGCTGCCAGGTATCCCACCCGCTTCTGCGCGTACTTTTGGCAAGACATCACTTCCAAGACATGAAAGGAAGCCCAGGACATGTCGTGACCAAACATCTCCAAGTATATCAGCTTCAGTAGCGCCGTAGCCTTCAGATCCATGTCGGACCCTCGAATCTCCACTCGACATTCTCGCAGACTGTTCTGGATGTATTCTCTTTCGTTTCCCTTATGGTTTCGTAGCCCTCGGATCAAATCGTAGAGCGACTTCTCGAACCTGAGGTCATTAGCAAAGGCTGCCTAAAATTGCAGCTGGGTCATCATACATATTGGCGGATCTCTGTGTTGATGGAACACTCCGGAAGAGTGCAGAAGATCAGGATGGAGGAGTATAGTGCCCATCGTATGCTATTGCAAGCAAGGGGGGGCTTTGATCACGACGATGGAAATGCTTGAGGAAGTGTTCAAATAGGGCTATCCTACGACATTTTTTTACTCATTACCAACCCAAATAGAGCAGCGAAGATTCGTCCAGATGAGTTTCTGAAACGACCAGCTTTCTCGTTGTAAGTGGCAGAGATTAATACACAAGGCTGGGTTCCTTATTTACTTAGCCCCGTGAGGCTGAAGTCAACATCGAAGCTATGAAACCTTGAAAGTAGACCCGTTCTGAAAAGCTTATTATATAGACGCTCCTGCTCACAGGCCACTCCGAGCCTCCTTTCAATTGCGAGCTCGAGCCATATCTACTACAATTCAGATCTAAGCAACTGCTCCGAGCCTCTCACTACTATGTCGCTGAGCTCCCCGTTGCGACAGCCTCCCTCAGAAGCCTTAGACCTGTCACAGCAAACCACCCAGCATCTTCAGAAGTATGCCTCCACTGGGACGTCAATAATGCCTATTCCGTTCCTCTCCTACCCTGAGTCTACCGAGCTATGGATCAAGTATGAAAGATACCTGCTGTCATGCCTGCGAACAGGCGACAACAAAGCTGCGCATGTCTGTTTGGAGAGGCTGATGGAACGCTTTGGGGCCACAAACGAAAGGGTCATGGGGCTACGGGGCCTGTATCAAGAGGCGGTGGCGAAGGATGAGCATGCCTTGGGGGAAATCTTGAAAGAATACAACGAGGTCCTAGCCGAAGACCCTGTGAACACTGTACGGCTACACGAAGAATGGTGTATGGAGTGCGTACTGATTTCGCGCTGTTGTAGCCAGTCGCGAAACGCAGAATCGCCCTTCTTCGCTCTCTTGCTCGGACTTCGGACGCAGTTGATGCCCTCACGGAACTCCTAGAAGCTTCGCCTACTGACATTGAGGCTTGGGCGGAGCTTTCAGACCTGTACTTGTCCGAGGGTCTCTTCTCCCAAGCCATATTCTGTCTCGAAGAGGTTTTGCTTACTGCACCTAATGCATGGAATGTACTTTCAACCCCTTTCCACCCCTGATCGAGACGCTGATAAATCAAAATGCTGATGCGAGACTCCACAGATGCACGCACGACTTGGCGAGCTTCTATACATATCTGCCGGCACTGGAAATGGAAGTTCCGAAGGGAAGACTGTCGCAGAGGCGATGCGACGTTATTGCAGAAGCATAGAGCTCTGCGATGATTATCTCCGAGGTTATTATGGGCTCAAGATGGTGAGTTTAGGTCGGACCGTGATTATTTGAAGTGTCATGGCTTATGCGATCTCGCAGACAACCGACCGATTGCTATCCACATACTTTGACAACTCGAAGTCCACAATGGTGCAGAAATCAGTGTCTCAAAACGGCGAGATGCCTATGCCTTCGATCAGTATTGTACGCCAGTTGAATCAGCAAGCAACTTCGAAACTTGCCGAGATGACACGGCAAGGGAATAAGCTGGGCTACACCTATGCTGAGATAGTTGCTGCAAGAGCCTTACTCGACAAAAGTACTCAAGCCCGGTAGCGGTGATGCCAAGGAAATCAAAGCGAACCACAACCACGGCAGCGGGCTTGAGGAGGTTGAGGTGTTCAATCGCAGAAAGCTCCCGCTTCAAGAGCTGGGGATGAGATAAGTGATACGGGGGCGAATCCCATCCACAGATGTACCGAATTGGACAGAGGCAACAGGGTCGTCATGCCGACTAGTGTGGGCAAGCCGGGTTCGCTCGATCATGTGGAACTGGTGGTCAAGATGAAAAGTGTTCAGACCCGCCAGAACGAGGTACTTGCGAATTGTCTGCATTACCCTCTGCATTTGTCGGGGGACACAGATGCACGCCCACCACCCACCGTGTGCTGTTTGGTGGGTTGCAATGCGTGGCCAACATTAATTCTGCACATGAGTACATAGCAGGGGATATAGGGCCAACAGTCCGTTGGGCGCCTTCTGTAAAGAACGAGAGACGCAGGTTTAACCCCATGCTGTTACATTCGGTAGAGACATCCGGAGGAGATGAAACAATTTATATGCCTTCCCAGAAGCTCAATTACCTGTATCTAGATCTACATAGTCAGCGTGTGCTACGTGAGAGCCCGGCCAACGCAGGCTTAGTTTTTGATTGGCGCAAGGGGCATCGGGGCTGGCTGGTCGGGCAGCGTACTTTACATACTTTATGCAGCTTGTTGTCACTCATGTACCCCCGTACCATGTCACCGCCCCCCTTCTCCTTGCAGTTGCAGGTCGTCTTCAATTAATCATTCTCTTAACTCTTTGAGTCATTCACCGCCAAAGCAAATCCATCCCCTTTTTCAATATTCATTTACCATGTACTTCCTCACCTGACCCTCGATTCTGCGACTGCCGCTTCCTTACCAATGCCCAATTGCTGCATCTGCGAAATAGTTGTCTCGGGTCGGCTCACCAGTGTGGCATGCCCTCCCATCGCTCTGTGGGTCCAGGTTTTGCTGTTCTTGGCCCCGCAAAGAGCGAGTGCGCTCAAGCTCAGCGACACCGCTCATTAGGGTGTCAGCCCTGATTGCACCCTACCTACATTGAAGGCTATCCTTGCTCGTCCTCTGCTGCGGGGGAACTCGAGCTGGATAGTTCCTTGCCCTGAAAATCACATCTGATGCCGTCAGTAGACCTTGGCCCAGGCAATTGCCAGGCCTTTCTGAGGCAACGAAATCTACTGACACTCTGATCGAACCTCAGATTCAACATCATCATCGATCACGCCACCACAGACCGAGGCGAAAACTCCTCCCATTCTTCATTCAGCGACGACGAAGAAGACTCTAGCGGCACGGGCGTGCACTTGTCTCCACACTCTCCCGGATCAGTGTCAGGTAGCCACGAATACGAAGACAGAGAAGGGAGCTGGGACGAGGTGGTCTATCCAGACGATATTGGGCCGTCCGATTCGGCATCGCGACCTCGCACATCAAATCGCCAGCGGCCTATTGTGGAAGCTCCCCAGCCTAAGGAAGCTCGCCGCCCCACATACCGTCGCCAAATAACCCACGAGCGTGAACGCGTTCGCAACGCACATCCGCCCAGAGTCCATCGATCTCCACCGTCCACAGACGCAGAAAGCGTGGACCCCGACGAGAATTGGCAGGGCTACGCCCATGGCCCACCACATCAATATGGCCGCGCGTACGCGCAATATGCTGCACCAGGGTACCAGGCCGCTCAATATCAAACCTTTCCTCCGCAGGCCATGATACCAGCCGGCCAACAACAAGTCGCCCCCTTTGCTTTCTCGCCTTACCAACACGCTCCGGCACCTAATTATTTTGGCCAAGGGCATCATGCAGGTGGGCATGCATTTCCTCCTCCTGGTGCAATGCCTTACAGTCCCAACGCAGGGTTCTACCCATATGCGCCGCAAGGCTTTCCAATGCCACAGGCTATGCCGCCGACGGCCGTGTTCGCCTACCCTCCCCAGCTGCCATCCCCTCCTGCTGTACACAGCCCTCCAGCATCTTCGGCATCGTCAAAGGATAAAGAGGCTGCGAAGGATACCTCAAAGGACGACGAAAAATTCGCACGTTTAGAAAAACTTATATTGGATGAAAAGGAGGAGCGGGCCGCCAAAGAAGCCGCAGCAGAAAAGGCCGCAGCAGAAAAGAAAGCGAAGGCTGAAGCAGACGCAGCAAAGGCTGAGGAAATCAAAGTGGCATCGGATGCGGCTGCGGCCGCCGCGAAGAAAGAGGCAGAAGACAAGCACAAGGCCGAAAAGGACGCAGCAGACAAGAAAGCTAAGGAAGCAGAAAAAAACAAGAAGCCTCCTGCACCGAAAGAAAAAGAGAAGCCGATCAAGTTCAAAGATGCCGTAGGCAGGAAATTCAGCTTCCCTTTTCACTTGTGCAACACCTGGCAGGTAAGCTTTGATTTGAAGATGGCGCACGTTTCATCAAACAGGTTCTAATGTCAATCTTGCAGGGAATGGAGTATCTCATCAAGGAAGCCTTTGTCCACGTCGAGGGAATCGGAGGCCATGTTGCCGAAGGCCATTATGATCTCCTAGGACCGCAAGGGGAGATCATCCTGCCTCATGTATGGGAGACCGTAGTCGAACCAGACTGGGCAATTACGATGCACATGTGGCCAATGGCTGAAGAGAAGCCGGTTGATGCTCTAGCAGACGCTCTGGCAGATATTGTAGCTATTGAAGATGAAGGTGTGCCTCCCCCACCACCTCCTGCACCTTCCGGTGGTATGTCATGCACCGCGGCTCGTTTGAAACCTCTTCACTGACCATGAGCAGGCAAGAAAGGGAAGAAGAAGCAGACTCAGCCGCTTCCAGGACTGTTTAGCTGGGCAGCCGGTGGGAAGCAAAAGAGCAAGAAATCTGGGAAGGGCAAGAAGAAATGAGCAGATTGCAAAGTCGACATGCAAAGACGATGTTCATGATTTATGATTGACGATTTTGAACTTTGTGTCCAGAGCTTCGATTCCTCACTTCTGCCTGCCGCAACCTTTCGATTATGTTCCGCTACAGTCTGGGACAATTACATCTGTCTTGAGCATTAGCGAGGGCGTAAGTTGGGAGTCCAATTATTGTGATACCCGTTCTCAAGCGGCATCTACTTGATACCTATTCACCTTACCTTAAAACCACAATCTTTTACGGTGTGACGTCCGGCTACAAGGACAGCGTGCTTGACCTCCGATCTTCGCCCTCGTAGTCACCAAAGACTCATGATTCGGTGAGTATATCACACTCCGACCAACCCCGACCGCCAATCCCCCATCGAGATATTGATCCGCAGCTGCTCCGCACACACCACCTTCCTGCCTCACCCACTCCAATGACCTTCTGCCACGCTCAGTGCCTCACCCGAGCAACACCAGAGGGATGGCTTCTCCGCGTAGAAACACCCGAAGTTGGGTGGGTTTGCCTTAAGCCGCCTGATTTCACGTCATCAAGCGATGGTAGAACGGCATCCACCCTGAATTGCTCCTCAAGTATGGCATCAGACCAACAGCTCATTCCATCAATCTAAAGTGTATTGGTGTTTTTTGGCCACAATGTGCCTCTTCCGAATCAAAAAGACAGAGGACGATCCCGTCGCCGCCAATCGACCCGTTGCCCTGAACCCTCAAAGTCCGAGTCGCATCCCCACTCCCTCTCCCCGCGCAGTTCCACTTTGTGAGCCTTCTGATAACGACTGCAATGCATCCACTCCTCCAGCTGCGATGGTGACGTTAGATACGCTACGACCGACCAAGGATCCTATCATCAAGCATTACCCGCGCTCCGGTATCTTAGGCCGCGTCTCTGGGCACTCCGAGTCTCCAGACAGACCCCGATTAGTAGGCTCAGCGAGACCAATCACGACACAGCGAGGCGAACCATATACAGACACTGCTACGAATAGGCCGCATGGGCCGGCCCGCAAAGACAGTCTGGATCCTACCAGACAGCCAAGCATTGTCATCCACACCGCGGCAGCATCACGCTCTGAAACTAACGGCATAGATGCAGGGCCAAAAAGACAGTCCCTGACCAGCCACCAGGCTCACAGCTATCGCTCTACGAGGGAGAGTGTGACCAACGTGGACGAGAACGGGGAGAAAAGAAAGGAATACCGCAGGCGGGATTCTACGCTGTCTCGAGATCACGGATACGTGCATGAATTGCCGTACTAAATGGCTTTCATGCATGCCCATCTATCATCTATTCGGCCCGCCTCGCCGCTGTGGCTGCAACGGTCGTTGTGGCTGTAATGCTGGAATTGCGCTAGCCCCTGAATCATCCTCGTCCATCAGCCCTGATGACGTTTGAGAGTTTGCCTTAGGTCTCGTGGGCAGGGGAGCACCACCGTTCGAGTCCTGCCGACCAAGATTCTTGTCAAGTTGTAGAGGTCCGGTGTGCGCCTTTGCGGTGCGCCGTGGTGGTGGGGGATAAGAGGCTTGAGCGGCAAAGTCTGACTCTTTGACCTCCGCGGAAGTTCGTGCTTTCAGCAACAGGCGGTCAAGATCTTCCGTCGTTCGGGCCTCCTGACTTGGTCGTCCCTCACTCGGCCTTGAAAGCAGAGTCGGTTTCTTTGGTACTGGTGGTGCAGGTTTCCGCGCTATGCTCGAGGATGAGGATTGCACGGAGGCATGGCTGGACGCTCTTGATCTTGGTGCACCTGTCGACCGTTGTTCATTTCTCGAGTCGCGAACTAAGGCCTCGGATTTCCCATTACTGGCAGTGCGAGTCGTGCCACCCTGACTGGTTGTATGCTTGGCGATTACCTTCCAGTCCGGCTCGGATGTAGGTGTGAAAGGGTTATGTGGCCGTCGCTCGTTGATAATTGACCGTTCGTCGGGTGGCTGTACGTCTGATCGAGCAGGGAGTCCGTTGTCTAGCCACCACTTTCGACGGTCCGAACTTGCAGGAGGCAGCTCAGGGGCAATTGAGTCGTAACCGATCAAGTCCTCGTCGTCAACATCGTCGTTCCTAGCATTTGCTGTGGTATCACCAACATCTACCCTCCGCTTCGTGTAGATCTCTTGGCTTAGATCTGCTTTTTTGGACTCGTCGATGGCGCTGACAGTGCATTGAAATGTTGCATAGACCGCTCTGTGGTCCGAGAATCGGAGTGGTGCTGTGGTGTAGTTGATCTGTTTCAGGTTGTCTCCCTTCCTGAGAACACGATCGCACCAGGCTGGAATTCGGGCTTTCTCCGATGTATCGTAATCATCGGTCCCATTGTTGTATTTGTATGTCGGCATGAAAGTAATCCTGGCTTCTGAATAGTACTGGAATGTCTGACCAGCAACCATCTGGAGGTTCAACTGATCGTTCTGGTACAATGTATCAAGGTCACCTGCTTTGATCAGTCGACGTGCCTTGTCGTCACTTAGGCCAATCCTGTAGTTGAAGTCTCCAGCCCATATGATGGTGTCATGGTCTTCAATGGTACGATTGCGCTGAAACCGCAGCCCGTGGCTGATTGTCCGATAGTCTCGGTTTCTTTCCTCGTAGTTGGCGAATCCAGCTGCTAGATGAGCAGTCACAAAGCATATCCGCGTATTGGCATAATCCATTCGAATTGCCACAGCACCTTTGTTGCCAGCCATGCCAGACATACCGGTCTTCTTGATACTCCCTTCTACGTTTTTGATCTTCTTCAGCGCAGTCGACTTGACAAAAAGCATGAGAGCCGCACCGACCAACTGCCCTGTACGGAGTAGAACGTACTCTTCGGCAGAATGTTTCTTAGCATTCTCGTTTAATGTCATTCTCACTGCAATCTCCCAGGCCCGGCGTCGCTCGGGATCTGTGGACATGATCTGTTGCGGGCTTAGCTCGACAATCTCCTGAAAGCCCACTGCAACAATATCGGGATATTGCTGTGAAGAGCTCGCTTTGGGCCAGAGCCATGCAGTGAGGTCCTCATTCACACCCCTCCCACGGCCGTTTAGGTTGAATGTCCCGACCCATATGTGGATTACATCGGACGTGGAGTATTCGTTTATTCTTCTTTTGAGCTCGGCGTTGACGTAATCGGTGATCGGATCGTAAAGATATACTGGAGACTGCTCCACGAGATGCCCCAATAGCATATCAATAGTATTCTGCCGTCCTTTATCCGCGAAGTTGTTGATATAAAGCCGGGTAGCGGACTTTCTTACATCTGCTAGGGCTCCGGCAAGGCTCATCTTGCCATGTCTAGTGAATGAAGATTTCAGAGCACCAGTGCCGGCGTAGATTTTTGAAAGTGCATCTCCGTTGTCTGCCCAAAGACTCGAATGCCTTACCCAAAAGTCTGAAGAGGCTTGGTGGCCACGGCCTTGTAGAAACGATTCTAGTGTCATTTGACTAATGATGGTCTGTATCAGATTTGTCCGGTCGAGGCAATCAAGGCAATTTGTGCGAAATGCACCTTCTTGCTGCAAGATCACCAATGTCCCTGATCGAGTAGCTTTCTCGTGACTGCTGGCTGCTTCTTCACATAGGAAGTATCCAAAGCTATCCGCTCGCTGCTGAATGAGCCGTTTGACCATGCTAGCAGCCTCGTAGCCACCAGGTCCTCTTGTCTCGGCATGAAAATCGAACTGCGAATCAAGCAACCGATATTCGGAGGTCCCACCAAGGCCGAGGTTCCACGGACTGTGTTGGACATGATATTTATACCTTGCCGTCAATTCAGCCTCCCCAGGTTTGGTCTCACTCAAAAGATTTAAGATGTGGACAACTCCATAGTCGACTTCTAAAGATTCAAAATGCTTGTCAAAAGAAGGTTGTGTAGCCTCTTCGGATCGAGTTATCTGGATCTTCTGTTGACCAGGCAGCAAGCCTGCTGCTTGCTCCCAGAATAGAGGCACGGATCCTCGAATTTGAGCATATGAGAAGCACAAGCCATTCGAATGCCAGAAGATTGTCTCGGTCTCAACAAAATTTGCAGCATTTCCATCATCGTCGATGCCTCGGGAGTTGAATCTGGTGCCAGCACGTCTACATGAGAGGCGTGAGATTAAAGTCAAGGCAGAAGGAAGATTATTCTTGCTACTTTTGAGAGGAGATGTCGACTGAGGGATAGTGATAGTCAAGACAAAGCCCCGAATTGCTGAGGTCAGAATACGACAGGAGTCTAGCAATTCTTTCTCATGAGTTGCCAAACGAGAACGAAACTTAATTAGGGGGTCTATCATGTACTGATTCCATAGGTAGCCATCGTCTAGGCTGTCAACATCGAAGGCTGATTCTTCGGATGACCTGGCGATAATCAGAGAGAGATCAGGATTGGGGAAGGCGGCATACCTGTGTTGCAATCGATTTGTGAGATCAAAATCCACACTGTAATAGAACTACCAAGGTCAGCCAGAGATAGGCTGCAGGGCTTGAATGTCGAAATACCGTTCCACTGCTCAAAATCTTCTTTAGATCCTGGCAAGGGTGCTCCAACTGCCCTTCTCCGCCATGACCTGTATGGGCATTTTCGAACCCACTTGTTATCTGAGGTTCGGGAGCGTATGGGTCGAACTCTTGCTGGTATTCAACGTCGTAATCACTGCTGTTGAGGCAGTCTTGAGCATATCGGACAGAAGCTCCTTTCTTTAAGGACAGGTACTGACAGAATTCGACCGAGAGAATGCGTTGCACAGTCTCATTAGGTCGTACTGTAGCAACACGGACAGCGCCACTGATGACGCACAAGAAGAGATCAGTGCTGATGTTGATCAAGCCTAGTGTTCCGTGCACACCAGAAGGTCGTAGCACACGATAGTCTGAAAGATCGATGTTTTCCAGAGGGGAGAACTCTACCATACACTTCGAAGGCGGTGGTTTCGGAGTTGCTCTGTAGGTTTGTACTTCGCCACCATTGTGATACGGGCTATGGCGGAAGACAAGAGCCTGGTCGTCGGTAACAAGAGCAAAAGCTCTTGAAGGGTGCTCTCGCAATAGAAGACGTAAAGACATTTGCGCGCCCTGTCATTGTTTTGTTTTCAAGCAGACATCCCAGCTAAAGAATAGAGTGTTCTCCCCCCTGATAGTAGCGTGCAACATGGGTTGTTCTGATCTGATATCTTGTCATTCCAAACATTTAGGACTCTTCCGGGTGAGTACGGATCGATCGATTTATATCCAGATATTTGGCTTTGGCTTTGGCAGTGGCTCAAATGTAAACTGTGGTACAGGTCTGAGCAAACAGGAAGATGGCACCTAGGAATTTATGAAGTTACTCGGAGATGTTGATACTGCACTATGGGCAGATCTAAGACTGGTATTCACCACCAGTCTACGAAAGCAAGCTCTTTAATCTAAGTTGATGTATCTTGAAAGGCTGACCAGCTATAACATGTCACCAAATCACCAGTACAATAGCCATGGGGTATCCGCTCGCAGCCATTTGAACGCCGAAGGATGCTAAGACCAGATTCCAAGTATTACGGAAGCGAATTTGTAGCAATGCCCCAAATCTCCAGCAAATGCTTGTAGCAATGCCCCAGGTTCCCAGCAAATGCTTGTAGCACTCCATTCTCACAAGATTGCCCTCAACGATGTGTGTTCAACATGATCGGTGAATTGCACTTATTTCGCTAGTTCCTAAAAGCCCCCAATCAGACATGTTCTCTCAAAGAAGAGGTTCCCTCAACTACCGAACTGTCTTGACATCATTTTGGCGACTTCTTAATGCGGATGTGAGGGCGATATGCGCACGAAGACAGGCGTCATCAATTGTCTTGGAGCTGGCCATTAAGCTGGATTCTATGGCTGACCGCTTCTGTATCAGAGAGACAAGGGTTCGTAGCCAGTGCCTGCGGTCCTTGGATCTACTTCCCCATCAGACACATCATGATTCGATGGCACATGGCATACACTCGATCTGCGATATTATCCAAGTTGGACTCCATGTCCTCCCGCAATCGCTCCAGAGCTTGGGCGTGCTGATTCCTGATATTCGCTCGTCGCTTTTCTCTACGATTCTTGGCCTATCAAAATCAATTCCCGGCCGCCGTCGATTGCGAACAAGAGATTGAATCACATTTTTTGCCATATCCTGTGCCAATTCTGTGGCTTTCGTTTCTGTGTCTGAAAGCTTGTCGTCTTCTCCATCACTCATTTCGTCATCAACAGCTTCGGATGCAGATTTTGGAGCTCTCGAAGAGCTAGCACGAGCCATGATGACTCGAAGAAGCTGCACGGCGGCTATAGAATGTCAATGCCGGTAGTTCATCCCTTTTTTCATGGCTGGGTCGGAAGATGACAACGGAATCAGAGGATTGTGCCTGGAAAAGTAGAAACGGAGATGGCTCAATGAACTAGACTCAAAATTACTTAGCCGGAATTTCTCCGTTCATACACAAAAGATAAACCACTCGAAAACTTTCACCAACTTTGAGTTGTATTCACTCTCAGAGTCACGATCTGTCATGGGAGTCGGTGCACCGCGAAAGTATGAGCTACTTGCAGCAATCAAGGTATCGTATCAGCTAACTTGCTCAGACGCGCTAAGCGGTCCTACGACCCGAATAACACACAATGGAGCCGTTCCTCGACGAAATTCGGTCAGCGGATCCTCGAATCCCAGGGATGGAAACCCGGAGACTATCTTGGAGCCCATGACGCCCCTCACGCAAAATTGCACAGCGCGGCCAACGCTTCCCATATCCGAATCACATTGAAGGATGATAATCTGGGGTTAGGGGCCAGAAAGGGCGCCACCCAAAATGAGAGCACTGGTCTGAATGTATTCCAAGACGTCTTAGGACGATTGAACGGCAAGAGCGAAGCAAACGTGGGGAAAGAGCAAAAACTACGAGATAATTTGTGGAGAGAGACTGTCCTTGAGCAGCGTTGGGGAAAGCTACGCTTTGTGAGCGGAGGCTTTTTGGTTGGAGACAAATCGCAAGGGACGTCTCTAGGGATGACAAAAGCACTGCTGGATGCTCGCACAAGGAAAGAGAGGAAGAACAGCAAAAAGATGGCAGCCCAAACGTTCGAGGAGAATACATCTGATACAACGGCGAAACGGAAGCTTGAAGAGAGTGACGCTAGCAAGACAGCGCCCAAGGTAGAGCACGGCATTGCGGAAACACCGTATGATGAGATAAAGGCTGCACACAGGGCCGAAAAAGGGCAAAGGCGTGCCGAGAAGGTGGAAAGAAAGCTGCAACGGAAACGACGAAGGAGGGCGAAATCTGCTATGCAGCCTCGAGACAAGGCCAAGGAGCGAGGGCCTGCACAATCGGAACTTGAGGACGCTTCATCACAGCTGGTAGCCGCGGCCATGGAAGACAAGACCATAGAGCTGGTGCCCTCGAATAGCGCTCTTCTTGCCAAAAGCGCCATGGCAGCCGACGGAGGTCGACGTACCGTCCGACAGCGCTACATTCGGCAAAAAAGAATGAGCATAATGGATAGCACAGCTTTGAACGAGGTATGTGTTTAATAGCCTTCGGTCAGGCCATCGGGGCTGAGTAGCTGACGCTATGCAGATTCTGATGATCAAAGCGTAAACCCAGGAAGACGTCAACACGAAGTGAGCACACCAACCGTTACTCTCAGTCCGCCATGCATTCTAAGCTACGCCTGCCCCAACCTGACATCCTTACTGCAAGTCCAACACCACCCTCCCAATCAACTTCCCCTCGTGCATATCCTCGAAAACCTTCGTCAAATTGTCCATCTTCTCAGTGGTAAAATGCGTCTTGACGATTCCTCTGGCTGCAAAATCCAAACACTCAATTGCATCCTTCCTGTTTCCCACAGCGACGGCCGCAATGTTCGCCTGCTTGAACACCAGCGCTTGAGGGAAAGTCTTCGCGATTGGCTGCGGTGTTCCCTCTGGCATGCCCACGCAAACCAGAGTCCCGTTGCTGTAGTAAGTTTTAGAGTCAGCACAGCTCTTCTAGTGCGAGAAAGCGTGGAGTGAAACAAGTCTTGAAAATGCCCGGAAACACATCTCAAGGCCCACTGTCTCACACGCAAAGGGGAGAAAAGGCTCCGAGAAGTACAAACAATCGCAGGAAATCCAAGGCTTGAGCGTAGGCCTTGTTGCTCGCCGTGCATACGATGACGGCGCTGGCGCCCAGACCGCCCGTCGCTTTCTTGACTTCTTCGGCGATGGTGGGGTCGTCGTGAGCGGTCACGTCGATGAAATGCTCGGCGCCGCAGTCCATGACTAGGCTCTTCTTGGAGGGTGCGTCAATACCGATGACGCGCAGCGCCATGCCTCGGGCGGCAAGCTGCACCGCAATATGCCCCAGGCCTCCGCCAGCACCGGAAATCACAACCCACTCCCCGGACTTGGCATTCGATTTGCGGAGAGCCGCATAGGTGGTTACGCCAGCACACAGCATGGGAGCGGCATCGGCTGAGCTGAGTCGTTCCGGGATCGGGGTAACGTAGCTGCGGTGGAACAAAGCTCAGTGATGGGAATTATTATTGAGAAAAACGGGAAGAGGCTTACTTCGCCGGGCCGATGACATATTGCTGGAAGGTTCCCGGGGTGTAGTACCCGCTGATTTTGCAGGTAAAGCACAATGCGTCCGCTCCGTCCAAACACGGTGCTGTGAAACCCCCGACTGCGTCAGCGAGTCCCAAACCTCCCAGCAATATAAAACAACAAAAGACATCACTCAAATGGACTGGATCAAAGGCGACTCACGACAATTCCCGCAAGTTCCACTAACCCATTTCACGCCCACGCGGTCTCCAATCTCCAACGTGCTCTTGTCACTCCCCAGCCCCAACTTGACAATCTTCCCCACCCCCTCATGGCCGCCCACCTGCCCTTTCTGGGTGGGATATGGAAGCGCAGCCCACTGCCAGTCCATCAGCAGGCGCCTTTCGCAGGGGTGAAGGATGTATGACAGGCAAGGAACGGAGTGAAGCAGTGAGGCGCATACCGAGTTCTCCATTACACCCATATCCGAGTGGCATACGCCTGAGTGTGTCCTTGACCCCACGATCATCAGCCAACCACCCTAAGCTCGAGAGCTTAACTCCGCTTTGGATTAGGAGAGGGCAGAAAGGGGCAGTACAAGTTTATAAGCACTTCTCCAGGGCCAGGTTCGGGGGTATCGATTGACTCGACACTGGTGCTGATTTTGCCGGGAGAGTCGTACACGCATGCCAAATGTTTTTTTGGAATTTCAACTTGTGCGGTGGCCATTTCGGCTGATTGCTTGAAAGAAGTTATCTAACGCAAGCTGTATCGGAAGATTTCAAAAGCCGAGTGCACTGTGTGGTGTTGTACGCGATGATCGTGGTGGTATTTGGCCTGGAATTCTGGAGATGAAGAGACGTAGGGATCTTATGACGACAATCGTCTGGCTGCGATGCATGATGCGGGGAACACGCCTCGCACCTGCGGAGTCGATCGGTACATGATCGTTATCAGAGAGCTGCATGGCCGAGGTTTCTAGAGCGGGGTGGGGTGGGGTAGACATGCATGGTTTCTGTATGGTTGAGAGGATAAATCTTCACATACAATCGTCTGAAATATAGAAGTGATCTCACCGCAAGGTTATGACCAGCAATGTTCAAAACGACTCGAAGGCTGTCGATTTGAAGTGTTGCTTGGAATCTTGTTGAGACTGCCGCCCAATCCGCCAAATCTAGAAGTCGTTGAACACAGAGCCGGATAGAAGCGTCTCCAAGTCTCAATACTCAATCTCAATACTCAATGAAACGAGTACCATGTTGAATTGGAATTGCACAAATACCAGAATGCCATCACGGCAGCGACCGCGCTTGTTGACTGACAACCCCAAGGCAATCCCCTTCGAGCATGCTGCATGGCACCGTCATGAAGCACTATACAACCCCTGGAAAACGCAGTAAGACTTGACCCTTCCTCTTTCCTGTCTCTCGTTCCTGCGGTGGCCTCCATGGCCTTTCTATGAGGCGGTGGGGCGTCGAAAATGGTACGTTGCGAAAGGGTTCACCTGGACGATTCAAGGAGGGAATGCATTCGTGGCCTCAGAGGGTCGGTGTTAAGCAACTGAGGGCGAGTCTTGAATGTTGGCACTGTAGTCTTCCAGATGAAGGACAAGCTCAGTATCAATGCTGACTATATTGCTCTACCGAGATGGACGCCGCCGTCTATACCATCTCTCGTTGCCTCGCGTGCCTCGGCGAGGATACCAGCTGTTCAGTACCTTCTCCTCGGGGGTTTGAAAGCTTGCAGGCTATCTAGGCTATATTACATGCCCATAAGGGTTACTACCGTTCGAGAACTTCTCCGGATGGAATACTTTGGGAAGCCTTTAGTAGTGGAGGTTGCTACAGCCATATCTTCCTGCAGCTCGGAGTATAATGTGTCTGGTAAAAGAGTCTGGCATGAAAGAGGCAAACTTCAGCACCCCCGTCTTCCAAACCTCTTCGATAGGGCTACACAAACTTCCTCTGTGCGCAGACGCCTGACTTCGGGATTTCTGTACAGAACCAGCTATAATAAAGAAAACACCTACGCCTCAGCCGATGATACATTGACTTTCAACGGCGCCAAAGGAATGACCGGTAGCCATACTTCTATATGCGAGCAGCGGCGACTCATTGGCTGCCTTCAATCAGACCGACCGGACGGATCTTAAAGAAGCCATCAGAATTTTGGAGACGGGAAAGTGGGCTACGCTCGATTTGTCGATTGCAGATTCATGACGAAGATGCTACCGACATGTGACGAGAGACTCTCAGAGAGGTGTTTTCCGGTAGCGGGGAAGGCAGTGAGAAAGGCGGGTGCCTTTCAATGGCCAATTCGTTGGATATTCATCGCCTTCTTCAAGGTATGTAATATAGAATCGATTGGCACGGCACCAACGTTACGGTCTGTTTTGGTACGGAGGGAATGGGATGCATTTTTCTTGCTAGATAGTTACCCCATGACTTCGAATCCCCAACGTCAGAGGCAAGTCCGGATAAGCTTGGATAAGATCTCCTATATGACAAGCAAACTTCTTTTCCTCCATATCGAAAAGAGGTATTATATCATCGGCGAAGTCCCGGCCGGCTTAGAAGTAGGGAGCAGCTCGGCGCCGCGCGCCCAAGACAGATGGCTCTTGAAGCACTTTCGCAGTGGGAACAGTAGGAAGCGAAGGGCGGCAAGGGGGAGGCTATCTACGCGGATGCGGCATGCGTAAATGCGTTCCGCAATGGTAACACGCCTGCGCCTTGAAAGTACAGTGTCGCCCTCATCACGTGGTTGAGATGAGGGAAGGGGTCCTTGGATGTGGTATGGACGTCCCCTGTCTACCAAGCAGCGAGGAAGATACACACACCCTCTTTTCAGGTTCTCGTCGAGAACGGAAACTGTAGAGAGTGCGAATGCCTTGGGCAAAGGAACCCTGTAGGTTCATCACGTGAATGCGGTCCGCTGAAACGCCCAAATACTGGCGGTAAGCGTTCAAGAATGTAAAGATATGGGGTTGAGGATAAATACAAACGCGAAAAGCAGCTGCTTATCAATGTCATTCCATGGCTACATGTATCTTGCTCGAGATACCGGCTCTGGATTGAGCAAAGTAGAAACGCCAGTCCCACGTAGACAGCCATACCTCCAGCCATCTCTCTCTTTGGATCAGTAGAAACGAATGTGTTCATCCAAATCCTAGACTTCTCTTCCACTCGAATCCCAATCCTTCAAGTTGACAGCGATCCTAGCGAGTGTGTCTTCCGGAAAGTAGTAGCAAGGACCGCACCGGGCGGGATGAAGCCCGTCCTTCCGCATAATCGCTCGAGCTGTGTTGCTCAGTTGTACCATACCGGATGTCTAGTAGCAAGTGCAGAGCTGTAAACAATACCCGGTCTCACACCTAGACCCGTGTCCGTAGCTCTCTGCCTACTGATATAGCGTGAGACCCAACGGCAGCAGTAAGGTCGTACGGTTCTGCTCTGTTTCAACAAGTCACGTATTCATCGTAATCCCGTAAGTGGAGTCACGAAAGGCGCCCGGCCTAATCCATGTAGAATTCGCCCTTCAAGATCCGCTCCTGGATAAAGTCTGGTTGTTTCGGAGCTTTGGGCAATTCCTTGACCGGTTGCGGCACTGCTGGCACGCTGGCAGCTTTGTGATGGCCCGGGGACGGTGCGGCAGGAGGGTTTGAGGCCAGAGCAGGCCGATTGGTGATGGAGGATGAGCGCTCCGCCCTATTCTTGATCGATTCAGACCAGTCGAAGCCTTCGCCTGCAGAGCATGTAAGTCAGTACAGGTTGTGTGCAAGCGTGGTGAACGGGTGCAAGGAGAGCTATAGCTAAGACAGACCTCGCCCTTTTACAGACGGGGCCATTTGGTTGGAGGATCTACCATTGGCGTTCCCTGTTCCTGTCCTGACATCTCGGAGGGCCCTCGCCCCGAAGCTCATACGGCGTGCAAATGGAGAGCTAGGGGTTGGGGGGGCCGCGTCACCCTCCTCGATTGCGTTCTCTTCGATAGAGGTTGAGGGCGAGGTGCTGCTGCCGAAGCTGTTCTGGTGGTTGCTCACATTACCGAATGGAGAGGTTTGAGTGGGAGAGCCGGCCATGCCCAGGGATGCAATCGAGGTGCGGCGACGTTGATGTGCCTGGGCGTTGGCGGCGGCAGTCGCAATCTGGCCAGGATAGGTAGGGTTGCCATTTTGATTGATCGGGGAGCGGCCAAAGATTCCTGAGAGCGCCGTGCCAGGTGTAAAGGAGGCACGACGTTCGGAGGGTGAGCGAGGAGGGGAGTTGTCGTTGGACATATTGCGAAGATGTTTGTAGACTATGGGAGTGGGAGGAGCTGACAAGATGGCCCCAACGACGAGGGATTGCGAGCCTGGGGGATCGAGATCTGGCGGAGGGACACGGCTTGGTATATTTGATCGGCGATGGGTTCGACGCGTCAGCCAAGTCTTTGTTGTGGATGCCTGTTTGTGCCCAATGCGGAAGTGAATTTAGACGGGAAGAAGTGCTGAAGAGGATGAAATGTGGGGGAGGGAGGAAGAAGAAGAAGGATAGTAGAAGAATGGGGGGAGTGGATTGATTATCTATATCTTTGGGAATGGGATGAGCAAGGGTTGGTGGGGGGTAAAATTAAGTAGTAGATAGATACCTAAGGTAGGTAAGGTACCTTCCATTATGATGTGTGAATGGGGAGACTCCAGCAATGTGCAGACACACGACTGGCTGCCCTCTTAGTCAGGGTCATTGTTTCGAAAAAGCGGGGAAGGCTAGTGGGACACTAAGGAAACACTAGTGTAACACTAGGTCCCCCGCCGAAGAACGGGCAAAGGCTCATAGGTAGAGGCAGGTACCTTAGGTAGGTAGTTACAGTGATACATACACCAACAAGACATCCCTCTATATATACTGCTCGGGACCAGCCCGCGCAATGATAGTACTCTATACACCTAGTCTATAAGATCTGTTGGGGGTGAGAAAAGCAATGAAAACAGACCTCGTAGAGGCACCGAAGAATAATGAGACAATCCAAAAACGTACACCCCGACCACAAGAAACGAGATGACAACACGCTGCCGCCTACACTTCCAACGCTTGCGGATCCGCAAAGAAAAGCCAGATCCTGCGGCCATGTCCCAACCTCTTTTACATCGAAGAGATTCCCCAGCCGTAAAAAGCACCGTGGAGCACCACATCAACTGAGCATACATCCCCACCACCTCGTCTTGCTGTCAAATCCTATGGCCCCATCAGTCGCATCTGAGCCGCCGAGGAGCTCGGCTCATCAGCATGCGCAGTATAATCCCGTAGCATCTCATCAATCTTGTTCGCATAAGCCAGCGAAGCTCCTTCGCCATCGCCTGCATTCTCGTGAATCTGCTCGAAGATACTCTGGAGTTTCTCGAACATAGGTGCCCATTCACTCGAGGCAAACTCGCGCAATCGGTCAATGACAAAGTCTTCCTTCATCCATCGCGGCACCGAGGCATCACGAGGTGGATCACGGATGAGATAGGTATACAAGTTGCGATTCCGATGGGGCTCGGCGCGGTGGCCCTCGACTGGTCCACTGTAGATGTCTTCGTCGCGATCACATACCTCTTCCACCAGTAAAACCAAGATCTCCGCGAGGAGCCCCGCCGGTGCAGCACCAAGAGGCTGTTGTGAACTCCGAGCATCCCTATCCTTGCACATGTCTAAAACAATTTGGCGCAATGTTCTCCCACAATGGGGAATAGGAGACCGAGGCAATTCGGGTAACATTTGCCTGTTCGCATCAAGCTGTTGCAATGCTCGCTTAGCCCTCCCCTGCTGCTTTTTGTAAAACCGGGCGGCGCAGTGATCGCGGGGGACAACATGTCGCAAGGCTTCGAAGATAGCCTCGTCCAGTATGCCCATTTGAAATATCGTTGCTGGCAGGTTTCCTTGGACGAAGCAATCCTCCACGGTCGTGACAGGAGGCAGATTGTCCACGAAGCTGCTCCGGAACTCGTCAGGGAGTTGTTGGTCGTCAAAACTTGAAATTAAATCACACAGAACGTCCCTTCGGGCAAAGAGGTTGTCAGACACCGAGGATTCCTGGTTTTCAGACCCTCTACCACCAGAGGTGGCCCGCCCTGTACGAAGCGCATTGAGCCGAGTCGGAATGGAAGCTTGCCCTTCCGCGATCAGAGGGTAAAGTTGGCTGATCTTATTACTAACTTCCATCTCGTCCGTGGGTGACCCAGGCAGAGAACGGTCGAGAAGAACGGCGTGTAGAGCGTCGTGGAGCCACTGGTATCATTCAGCATACATTTTAGGATATAGATCGGATTGGCTAACAGACCAGAATATGAACACAGGGGTCAGAAGCTCTCCGAAACTTTTCGCATGTACATACAACGCTCCCGAGCCCACCATTATCTGGGTCCCGAATGAGAACAGAAACGGGCCTGAATCGAAAGGCGTAGTAACTATCGGTACCTGTCCTCTCCCTTTGCAGGCGGTCAATGGTAAAGTGGAGATTTGTCTCGCTAAGAGGAGGTTCGAAAGGATTAATAGATTGGATCTGGGTCTCACGCAGCGCTCGAGATCGTTCTGAGGATGAGGTCGAAGTCGGACGGCCAAGGGGGTTTGTGCGGCCTCGTTCGCGCTGAGTAGCTTGACTTTGGGCGCGTGTGACTGGCATGTTATCACCCAGGTTTAAATTCCGGAGTACGCGGGACGGATCGGACATGGGAATGATGGAAGAGACCGAAACAGGATGTGAGATGGGTATTGGAAGTGAGATTTTGGTACCCATAGGGGCCTTTTGTAGACAGAGTCTGAGACTCATGATTCAGGCAGCAAGCTAGAATGACCCATGAGTATAAAAGAGAAGGTGCGGAGTGATTCAGCCTGACAAGAGGCGCTTAGAAGACAAACGCTACGAGAGTCGCCGGAAGGACGGGACGCTGGGAGACAATGCTTGAAAAGGTAATGTCCGAGCCTCTTGAGAAGCAGAACGTATCGTATAGGGTAGCGCGGCAGGCGCAGCTCAGATTGATAGGATACGAGTACATCTTGAGAGGGAAACTAATAAAGAGACTCTCCATCGGGGCCATGTGGCCGCTTCCTTCTGCAGCCTTAATCGAGCCAGAGGGTGGACACGAGATCCGACAGGCTGTACAGGTCAGAACGCTTGGTCTGTGCCTAAAAGGATTATTTCAAGACGCAGTGTAGGGCTCATGATGAGCAGCTTCATTGGTCATGTCCTCGTGCGAGTTTCTCGATGCCTCGCTGGGAGTAAGATGAGGCGATGGTGACAGAGACGGTCGTTGGCTGAGCCTAAAGTCTCTCATAGTCTTCATTCGGGGCTGAGGATAAGAGTCTATATGGCTCGGCCAGGTAATATGTCATAGCGTTGGATTTGAGGCCGTGGGATGATGAAGAGAGATAGAAACAGATGGCGCATTGGATTGTGGTCACTGGATTTCTCAACTGTCTTGGCGCACTACCCCCAAAGCGGAGTAGACCAGCAGCGGGCCGCCAGCGGCACAGCTCTCCACAGCAATGGCTGTGGGCACGCTAATCCCTCCCCTCTGTCCACTTCCGGTCCCACCTTACCCGAATCTGTACTGCTATGTCTGCTTTGTGGGCATTCAAACCCCTCAGATACAGCGAGCCCAACGAGCGAGGCGGCCACTCGGTCAATTTGAACGTCCGACTGGGTCTCGCAGCATCAGCTGAGGCAGAATCTGGGCCCGAGGATTCCACAACCATTGGTCTCTGATGCAAGCAAAAAGCGCGCAGAATGGCAGCATGTTTGTTGATAACTTTCCAGCTCAGGTAAAATGGTGTCTTGGTGAATCTATGATACAGACAATGGCCTGCTTGGCCTGCTTTTCCACAAGATTGGAGTATGATAAATGAGAGATTGAGGTGTTCACTAGCAATGTGCCGATAACCCGTTTTTGTGTAACCAGGAAAATAAACAGAGACAGCATGGCTGCCATAATGCCATATAAGGAAATGTGTCATACATCTCAGCCTTCCATCCAATAATCTCCGTCGTCCCAGCATCTACGGGTCGTTGACAGCGCCGACCAAAATGCTGTGCCCACCGGAACCCCCCCAACTCGAATACTGCCGAAGAGAGCCTCCATCGTGTACTGAGTTCTCTCTTCTTGATGACTCCGTTGCACCGGATCGCTGATGCCCCTCCGCTCCCCTCGCTAATGCAGAGACTGCTGATAATGCGTCTTGGCTGATGGTTTGAAAGATATGTATGTATGTGTGCGTTGGTTGTATGGATCGATTCAGCCGTGTCTGGAAACGAATGAATTCACCGCGGTGGTGGAGTTTCGCCGCATTGGCTTTTGAGCGTGCTGACTTCGTTCTCCAGCTGATTGATCCTAGCTTCCTGGCTTTGGTACATGGCTAGCAGTCGATCATATGACTGGTTGTATGCGTTATGATTTCGATCCAAGCTGGTCTGGGGTCCGGTACTGTGACTCGACAAGCTGTTGTTGGCCGAAGATAAGTTACCGGGCGGATAGCTGGGTGATCCCGGCCCATGAGGTGGTCCTGGAAGGCTGCTAGATGCTGTGAGTGGGACGTGACTGGGTCCAATTGATTGGCTTTGTAGAGTGTATCTCGGCTCTGGTGGCGTCAATCCTTGGAGGGGAGGAAGGTGAGGAGGATTAGAATTGGCGATGCCGGGATGCGGGGGAGGCAGGCTCATCGAAGGAGATGTGTTGTTTCCAGTGGTGCGTCGACCGAACTGGTGCTGATGAAATTGCTGAGTGAGGCTCGGCGATCGGTTGCGACTGATGCCTGGATCGGTGTGGCCAAGTTGATGCGACGACATACCACCAGGGGACAAAGGCTTCGGGCTCTCCGTCATGCCACCTTGCGCGAAGACGTTCGGACCGGAAGCTTGGAAGGCCGAGGGTGCGTTGGAGCCAACTCTATATTGGTTGAGAGACGACTGTGCGACTGACGTCCCTGAGCCGGCTCTGGGGCTAGATATTGGCGGAGGAGGATAGAGACCACCCGTCGTCGGTGGACGGCCTGCAATGGGTGGGTACGTGCTTGGCTGACGCGACTGATACATCTCAGTGTGTTCCAAACCCGGTCGGTGGTTGGAGTCCAGAGGAGCCTCATGCTTTCGAATGCTAGGCAGACTCGTTCCAGGACTCCCGCTATCCTCATCCATATGTTCAGGCTCATGTGAGGCCTCACCAGTGTACATGATTCCGGCCATACTATCTCCGTCGCCACGTATCCCCGACTCTTGCCTATCGTCGCCTCCGAAGCTGCCCATACTCTCTCTCCTGCCAGCACAGCCACCTTGGCCTTTGTTGTGTCGGGCCAAGGCATCGCCCCTTGCAAAACTACGGTCACATTTGGGACATACATGGGGACGTTCACCAGTGTGAAGCTTCGTGTGTCTTTTCAGGTCATGCAGACGGCGGAATCGGGCATCGCAAGTATCGCAGCTAAAAGGCTTTTCTTGGCTGTGGGTCAGGAGATGGCTCTTGAGATTGTGGTGCCTCGTAAAATGAGTGTTGCAGTACTGGCATCTATGTTTCTTATGTGAAGAAGAGTCGGTGCTATCTCTACCATAACCAGATTGTGGTAAACTGGCTGTACGGTGGGCTTGGGCACCCATCGGGCCAGGATAGGTGAAGGCCTTGTTGGAGCGACCCTCGTCTAAATGAGCGCTATCGTCCTTGACATCATCAGGAAACGATTGGCGTGGGCTCCCATCATCTTCGCCAAGAGCATCGTCCATGTGACCAGGACTAGCGACCGACGCGCCATTGCTGGTAATTGTAGTAGCTGGGGCTTTGTCATGACTCACAAAGCTTGCAGTGCTCTGAGGGCTGGTCTGCACCACATCTTCAGTTTGCGCATTAGAATTGAAGTTGATCGAAGGAGCGACCTCGGCTAGCGGCGTGCTTATCGAGTTCGCACCGCTTGGCCCGTCTTCTTTTCTGCTCGTTGGGCTCATCTGAGCCGCCAATAAATCGATGACCTTCTGAGTTGGATTCGGGTTTGGGCTCGTCTGTCTATCCTCGAGGTTTGCGCCTTCCCGCCCGGCCCGTTTCTCATCAGCGATAGCAGCAGCAGCTGTCATGGCCGGAGGCGTGAATTGTGGAGATAGAGTCTTCGTGGACGAGAATATTCCCTGAGATGCTCTTGTCTCACGAATGTTCACGGGCGATGGTTTTGAAGAACGCCGACGTTTGCGGGAGCTCAACGGTTTGGCGAATTCAGGAGCTTCAGCGACCGCTGATGATTCTGGGGATGCTGTTGATGTCAAGGTATGAGCGGCCGTATCAGAGGACTCGAGTGCCGCAGTAGGTGCGGTTGGCATAGAGGTAGCATTTGTAGAGCCTGCCATCTACCAAGATTGTCGGTGTTCAATTTGAGGGGTTGGATGCGACTCGAGTGCTGGAACGCGACCTATAGCGATGGATCATGTCAGCATCTTTGTTGCCCTGTAGAATGATACTATGAAGAGCCGATTCACCGTCCATACCATAAATGCCAGAGGCTGGGCCGGCAGGAGTGTGGAGGATCGTTACTTGTAGGAAGGGAATTTCATGAGGGACTTGAAAGGGGAAAGGCGAAGCAGCAAAAGTACCTGACTTATGCGTCTACAGATCACGATTGATCACCACTCAGATGTGTGGTGTTGCAACCGAGTCGTAGTGCCTTGAAAGGCGAATTCAAAGCTCTGCTCGGGGTTTGATAGAATATGCCAAGCTGGTGAATTCGAAGGGTGCATTGCCTCGCAAGAGGTCTTTGCTATCTGATTCTGCAGTTTAGACCTTGCGTATACTGGTCTGGTGGCTGCAAGATGTATCGCAATGTCTCGATGAGCCGAAGTGACGGTTTTTTGATGTTCTTTCCCCAAGCTCTTCCCCTCGGAGTCGGTTTTGTCAGGGCGCTGGGCGAGGGGCGGTCGGGTTTTGGAGTGGAGCAATTCGTAGATGGTGCAAAGATAGCTTGGTTAGCCCGTGCAAGAAGTGGTAACTATGTTAGAGTAGGGGTGGCATCAGGATTTGGTAGCATAGGTATCGGTAGATGAGGCTCGAAGGAAGGGGGGTTTGGGATTTGATGAGAAAGATGGTTGAGGTTGTGATACGAAGCGTGGCGCGAACCTGTTTGCTTGCGCATTTGGAGGTTGCGGCTGGGCGATGGAACGTCACTGGGAGAGTGGCTGGGGCAGACACGAGCCTGTTGGGGCCTTAAAGGGGGGGGGTTGGTGGGGGGAGGTGTGGCACTAAAAGAGGGTTCAAGGTCTACAGAAGTACACTGTAGGTAGGCTCAGTACTTAGGGTACTCCATGCTCCGTACCTTACCTTACCTACTCCTGACCTTATCATTGCTACTCTGCACTGGCTTGCTTCCTGATTGAACTGGCGACTGATGGACATTCCACCAATTCAGCCACTTTTGCTTATGTGTATTGCAAAATGGTCATGATTGATTTGGAAGACAGAGCTCATGTTCAAGTCCAACAGCTCTGCGCTCTCGTAAGCAATGGAACCAAAAAATAAATAAAAAAATAGGTGCACGCCTGGTCGGAGTGAAGCAGCCACCAATAACATTCTCTCTAGCCGACCCCATCGCACATCATCGGCCCTCTCGCCACTCTGCGCCACTCTACGCTACAGTTCCGCGAATCCAGCCGACGCCTCAGCTTGTGGCACATGTGATCCCTGAACCCCGCCCTTTTATTCCCTCATGCTAGCACACGTTGTAACTACGTCATATATCCCAATCCGTATGCCCTTGCATTCGAGCCGGAAATCGGAGCCGCAACAGCACCTGCGCCAACCTGTGCGTACCCAAACCCAAACCCAAATCCCACTGTGGCTCCGGGACCAGCGAATTTACTCTTCGACACGCGAATAATAGTGAACCTTCTTGCCCATGCCCTAATCCCGGCAAGTATACAGATTATGCATTTTGGCATTAGGAGCTATCTATCGACCACGATGTAGGTAATCTATCGAGTCCCAGATCCAAACATTACCGCCGTAGAGAAAGAGTATGTCCATGATAGAATTTTGTTGCTATCAGCCGTGCGTACCTTCACCAATCCTTCCCTGCGTATTATAAATCGTTCTGGATCTGAACGTCAAAAATGGTCCCCAATCCATCACCAATGCGTTGCGCTCTTCATACAGTCGAAGGGGTATCATCATGCTTCATGCGAATCAATAAACATCTTCTCCGCACCGCCAACTCCTTCAATGCATCTTCAACCCTTTGTCCTCTGACAGGCCTCGTCTGGTCGTCAAAGCCCACCATCTTTCATCGCATTCCTCCATTTAGCCTCCTCCAATGCTTTTTGAATCCGAGCTTCATGCTCGGGGTCAGCCGGTCCTCCCTGTATCGGCGTTGCAGGCGAAGCTTGCACGCCGCTCGCACGTCCGTTTTGAACGCCCAGGAATAAGATCAGCTTCACAATCTCGTCGTTCGTCCGTCGAGAGTCCTCCCGGATCAGCGCCAGACGATGCTCCAAATCCCTCATCAGCTTCTGGTCTTCTTTGGCTCTTTCCTCCTTCAGCTTCGTCAGCGTCGCCATGTCGGCCTTGGCAACCTTGGCTTTGGCAACCGAGACCTCGTAGTCAGCGGAATTGAGAAGCATATCGGCCACGTGGAATGTTTGCACGATTTGTTCTGACGAGGTTGCGAGCAGTGAAGTGATCGCTTTCGACTTCTGCACCAATTCGAGGCCAGCGGTGGGTCCATTGGAGCCCGAGACGGACGCAAAGGCTCGGCCGGACGCAATGCGACGCACCGCCTTCATTATAGCCTCCATATAATCCTGGTTGGCTCCGACCCCACGTAGAGTGTTTTGATCGAGGACGTCCATCAGCTCGTTAGCGCGCCCATCACGCTGCTGGCAGTAAGCGATGATGGCTTTCTTCTCTGCATCCTCGAACTGCTTTTCGAGGTTTTTGACTTCGGCAATATTGCCCAGCGCGTACCAAGGGGATATCTCCGTCTTCTTCAGCCGGCGGTCTCGTTCCAATACGGCTTCGAAAGCCTTTTGGTGACGGATCTCGAGCTTTTGATGCAGCGCAAGAAATGCACTCATTGTCGGGGCGAGAGCTAGTCCATTTTCAGACTTTTCGAACGTATCTTTGCCAGCCAATGTGTCATTCATGAGCTGGCTATATCGCTGATAGTGAGGGTATAATTGGTCAAGTTCGTAGTGCAGGCGGGTCCAGACCAGATCGAAAACATCAGAAACGAAGAGGTCGTACTCATAATGGTCTTCATCTGCTTTTCGCGCGGCTTCCGATCGTTTGAATTCAGACTCAAGTTCTGAGATATCCCCATAGCCAATCTCGTGATCGTCGAATAATGAGTCGATCTTCTGCTCCGATTCTACTTGCCTTGCATGCCGTTGTCTCTCGTTCTCTTCGCGCGCAATCTTCACCTTGGCGTCCCAACCTACCACGCATGCGTGGATAAAACCGAAATCGTCTGGAATAGCCTCTATGATACTCTTCAGATCCCTGAGACTAGTGGACTCATGAACGACTGGCTCCGATTCGGGAAGGACCATCAATAAGGGATCGAAGTCCGCATCAATGAAACGGCGCATGTCCGCGGGCTGTTCGACTGTTGCGGGCTTTGGCTTCGTTGTGCTTGGTCTTTCCTGGACGCCACTATTCTGAGCTTGTAAAGCCATGTTGTATTGACTGCGGGGCGCAGCAAGAGACGTGACAGGGTCACTTGTTCTGAAAGCCGGCTCCTTGTCAAAGCTTGAGCCACTTTCCATTGTCTCCAGCGTCTGGGTTGCGAAGGGCCTATACACGGATCGCCGGTTCGTCAGATAATTCTTAACTTCGGAGCGGCTATCGTTGTACTTGGAAGGCTTATAAGCTGGGTTTTGAGCCTCATTTCCAAGTTCGTCTCGAAGCAGCATTGGCGCGTTAGTACCCGGCGACGCAACATTACTTGCAACCTCTAAAGCCTTTGAAGATCTCTTTGAATTCGTTATCAGCGACAACCTTGCATCTTGTCCTGGCTGTTGGCTGTTGCGGTTGCTCGTGTTGTGTAAGCGAGGAACTACAGGTCTCCCTCCAGGACTGTACTGCGTGGTGTCCAAGGGCGATCCAGCTGCAACAGCCGGCTCGTCTTCTCCCGAGGAACCTTGTCCATCGTTGGACTTTGCACTATTATGAATTACCAGAGGAGCCAGGCTAGTGGTGGGAAGGCCTATCACACTCTCACGATTCGCAGGAAGCGCTGGTAGCGCTTTCAAAGACCGCTGGATGCTCACTGTGTTCGTTCTCTGCACAGGCTGTTTTGCGGCACCACTGCTAGCTCTCGACACCGGCTGTTTGGCAATGCCACCCTTCTCGTCCTTTTGTGGTGCCTCTCCGCTTTCATTAATAACATCGTCATTCTCTTCAGGCTTTCGCGGGAGAATCAATTCATCATCAGTGCCATACAAGATAACTCGCAGCCGAGATTCTCTGTTGGTGAAAACGTTGAAAATGTTCAATTTATCTTTGTTAGACTCGACTCGTGCTTCTTCTCTTAGCATCGCAGCAAACCTATTTAGTGATGCTTTTCCCCATGGGTCCAAATCAGCATAAGGATCACCAGTATTTTCGGGCTTCGAGGGTAGAATCTCATTGGTTGGAGCAATGGGAGCTTTGGCGGTTCCTGATTGAGAAGAGTCGGCAAGGGTTTCCGGCTTTGGTGCCAATGCTTCGTTCAAAGGAACAACCTGTTCGGTGCTCTGGGTCGTATCTAGCTTGGAAGGATTGAATGAAGCTTCTGGCGAAGGTGACGATGATTCGATGGGGGGAAGAGGGCTCTCGAGGGCCTTGGCTGTACTTCGCTGGGAGGATTCCACAGCTTGAGATCTTTGGACTAGAGCTTTACTCGGTCGAGCGGGCAAATTTGAGGCTTCGTTCGTATTTGGCTCCGCAGAGTCGAGGGGGATTGCGGACTCAGGTGCCGGCACTTCGCTTGAAGGACCAAAGCTCGGCCGATCCTTGAACATGCTTTGATGGTAAGAATCGCGCATGAAATCAGGTATGGGCGCCATCGATTTGGATGGCGGGAAGGGGCTCTCGACGTCCTTGATGGTGCTCGGAGGGGGACTATCGGTGATTACCTCCGCTTTTGACGCTACCGTTTCAGTAGATTGAAGGGGGTTTCCCAGGGCCTTAACAGTGCTGCCTTGAAGAGTGTCGATGACGGCTTCTTCATTTGGCGCAAACATTCTAGTGGGGGCGAAGAGGCTTTCGGTGGCCTTGTCGGTACTTGTTTGGGAAGATTTGAGGAGCACTCTTGGTTCTGGTACGCCGTCGGAGGCATACGATGGGAGCTGAGACCATTTTCGGTCTGTTTGGTTGCAAGCGTTACTTTCCATGCCAGCAGGCCGCTCAAGCTCAAGCTGGTCGCTTGGTATAGAGTCTTGCTTGGAGCTTTCATTTCGCAACGACGTGGCCCCGAGGGAGGCAATTGATGACTTCTTCATTACCTGGTTCACAGCCTCACGCGAAGCTGCACGGCTAAGAATGAGGGGACGCGGTTTATCGACGGCTTCCGATGGTGGTTTCCTTGATGTTGGTCTATTTTCTTCTTGCTCATGTACATGAACAGACTTATTCCCTGAAAGCACTTGAGGAGTTTCCTTGGAAGTCCCCTGCAGCGCAGCTTGGCTGATAACATCGCTCGAAGCTTCGAAGTTGCTCGGTGAAAGCCGGCGCGGTGAATCGAGTTTCTCGGGTTGGTCACTGTGATGAATACTTCGCGATGTTTCTTGCCCATCAATTGGCTCAGGCCCTCGCGGAGTGCCTTGGCTTTGCTCTTGCAGGCCTCTCGAATCAGGTTGCGGAACAGGACTGACGACCACAGGATTGGAAACAGGTGTGGTAGGCCGCTCGTTATTCACGTCTGACGGAACGTATCTCCCTACGGGTAATATCGATATAGAGGTGCGTGGCTTGGCCGTGGACACCACACGCTCTTGCGCCCAACTATTGCCAGTCGGCGGCGTTGGATACCGCAATGTGTCCGGTGTCGATCTGCCTCCAACGTCTGGGGACCAGGCTTCATCGCTTTTCCGTGGGCTTGTAGGAGAATCGTACTTCCTCATCAGCTCTGCAAATCTTTCACTCTTGGCTGGGTTAGCAGGTGTGAATGTAGCACTCTTGTCATTTCTTGCCCCTTTCTGCAAGGTGTCAACTTGGTCTATGGAATCCGGTAATTTTGGTATTGACGGTGCATCCGACAAATCAACTCCTAGTGTCCTCTCTCCTGGGGTAGATGCCAGAGATGCCTCAGCAATGTTGTCGAGCTCCCTACCGTCTTTGGAAATGGGATGCTGTGACGACCTTTTCCCAGAAACGATGCCAATATACGGAGCCTCGGACCATGCTCGAATCACGTCGTCGAGATCTGGCCGCTGATCTTCGGACAAGAATTGTTCCGAAACAGCTCGAGTTGACGAAGCATTAGGAGTCGTGGGACTGGTCGTCGAAGGGGACCACTGGGATCGTGGCATAGGCTGATCCGTAGTTGTATTTTCCGTTCGCGGCATGAGTTCTCCCGGCGACTGGCGAAGGCCAAGATGCGGTTCCACAGACTTCTCAGGCAATTGTGGCACGCTCTTTGAGGTCGGTTCAGGTTCCGCACGCTTTGGTTCCTGTATCGTGGGTGTCGGTTCAGGGTGGGAGTAGTCGGCTGGTAATTCAGTCGGAGGTTTCGGACGACTATATAGCTCTTCATCATCGACTTCCTCGGCTTCGTAATCACCAAAATACTCCCAGTCTGATGGTCCACCAAACCCAAGAGCGGAGGCACCATAAGACGGTACAGGTGTTGGAGAAAGACTAGTCGATCGCACTGGGAGGCTCTGTTCGGAACGCGGAACGGTGGAAGCATTCGAACTCCCTTGATCGTTACCAGACTCACCTTTAGGTGCTGCTGTTACTCCTGTTTGGCTTCGCTCCTCGTCGGCATCAGAGGACGAACGACCTGAATGCCAGTAGAATGAATCAACAGCCGCTTCCTCAGGCTTGATGTTCTCTGCTTGATTTTCAATGTCGCGGTATGAAGTGTTGGATGTCTGCTGTGATCCAGGAGTTGAAAGGGTCGCTCGATTGGAAGAGAGATCGGCGGTAGAAATAGAACGCCCGTCTTGATGCGGTAGCACTGCATGCTGATGTTCCGGGGAAGGCACGTAGGCCGCCTGTGGCTCCCACTGACTGGACGACGGTACCCATTGGATGTTGTCACTGGGCCCCACTGGCGATATCGATGACTGGTGAAGTTGCTGCGCAGCATGATAGCGGCTTTCGCTGTCACGACGATCTTGGAAATTTGATTGTAGCTGTTCTCGAAATGGTCGCGTTCTTTGCGATGAGTCTTGCAGCCGCTCGGAAGATAGCCTCGGTTCCGCTTCAGAAGTGGTGTACTGCGGAGTGGGTATTGGAGGTCGCTGAGATTGACTTTGCCATTGACTTTGTTCCGCTCGGTCATCATGCGAGTTTTGAGGGTCGAACTGTGGTCGCCGAATGGACCCTTGTGAGCCGTGCCGACTACTGCTGGCGTTAAAGCTGTTTTGGGGGTCATATCGAGGACGTTTCGGTAGGGGCCTCGGGCTTTGAGGGTCGTTGGTGCTTTCCAGAGGAATCTTCGGAGGAGGTGGCGGAAGTCTTTCTGGGTGTGGTGGAGACTGCATAGCGCTGCGGGATTCGTGCTGCAAAGGCGTCGTTGGCCTTTGTGGTAACGGGGGTGCAGTCTCTGGATCATAAGTGGCCGGTTGAAGGAACAGAGGGACATCGATTGTCGTTGCCGATACCCGTGAAGACGCGAGCTTGGGGTCGTACGGAGACTGCGATGCGAGTTTGGAGTCCGTCGTGTATTGAGGCGCTGTGGGCCTGCAAGGTGCCTCAGGACGTTGCCGGTCCACTTGATTTGGCTGTTTAGCGGGTCGTGGCTATTGTGGCACGTCAGTGAAATAGCTCATCAAGTCTTTCATTTTCCGATAGATGTTCGTACTGGCAAAACAGACTTCGGAGAAGAAGGCTTGGTATTGGATTCCGAGCTGCGCGTATGCTTGTGTTTGTAGTTCACCCCCCAGGTCGAGGTATCATAAGATCCAGAGGTGGGCCGGCTGTCCCAACCAGGATTGGGGGAACGATTTGGACCAGGGATCAGGGCGTAGTTGTCTGCAAACTCACTCGGAGGGGGGGCAGACGGCAATGGACCTTGATTCCATCCTTGGGACGCTTCCTCGCTGCGGGGAAAGGTGTTTTGCCAATGCGATGGAGAGTAAGCTGGAAGGCCGGGCGACAATCGCGCCGGCAAATTAGGAGGAATTTCATGAGCGCTGTTGACACTCCAGGTGGATCCTAATCATTGCTGGTCATTAAAGATCATCCTCAGTGGTATAGTGGAGACAGCGCACCGTTGTGGATGGGGGAGGCTTCTGTTGACGAGGTCCACCCTTGCGCCGGCCCATAGTAAAATTTTGATAGTGGTGGAAGTTTGGCGGATCCCGATTTGGGGGAAGGGGAACGGGGTGATTGAGTAGTACTGTCTGGCATGATGCGCTGGTTGAGAGGTGAGCCCCCTCATGTGGTGGGAAAGTTGACCTGTAGAGAGAGCGATCGCGGCGATCGCTTTACCCACCAGGTACAACATTCATGGGAGTTGTCTGAGGTCTTGGCCATCTGACATGTATTATAGACCGGGTCGCCATTCAGAGATATGACTTAAGAGACATTGGCGTCCTGTGCCTCTTTTTCGGAAAGGAGTAAAAATCAGCAACAACTCAGCCAGTTGGAGGAGCCTACAGGTCATCCGACTACCACTAAAAAACTCGGCCGACCATGTTAGGGTCGGACGACTATTAGTCTAGCTATATCAAAGTTAGCTTTAAAAAAAAAATTTAAAAAAACTTTTTGGTCGAATAACCTCCTATTTTTTATATAATTTTATAAATTTTAAAATTATAAAATAAACCAGGATTAATTCGAGATTAATTCTAAATTAATTATTAATAAAAATAATTTTAATATTAAATAAATTATTATATTTAAGCTTATTATTATATTTATATATTATTATATTAATTTAAAAATATTATTTATTAAATATTTTTTTATTTTTTCTAATTATTTTTAAAGCTATTTTAATAAATATATATATATTATTAATATATTTTTAAAAGATTAAGGAAAAGCAAAAAAGGTTTATAATTTAATAAATTATATTTAAAATAATCCGAATTTAATTTAGATTCAAACTTAATTTAATAATAGATTTAATATTTATAAAAATAAAAGTATCCGAAAAAATATTCCTTATTAATATATTTAAATAATATTCCTTATATTTAATATATATATTAATATTTTAAAATTATATATTATTAATATTTATATTTAAATCTTATAAAAATATAATATATATCTTTTATTAAAGACGATTTGAAATAGATTTAAAAGATTTAATAATTTTATAATAATTTATATAATTTATAAATTCGATTTATAATTATATAAGAATTAATTTTAAATTAATTTATAATCGAATTTATTTAATATTTAAAAAAGTAATTTATCTAATTTCAAAAGCAATTTAAATAAAAGAATATATATAAATAATAAAATAAAAAATATAATTTTATAATTAAATAAATAAGAATTTAAATATTTAATCTAAAATCAATCCTAAATCGATTATAATTTAAAACTAAATTAATTTTAGACTATTTTTAGCGAATTTTTATTTTATATCGATTATATAAATAATAAAGGTTTAGAATAGAAAATATATTTTTTCTAATTATTAAATATTATTAAAAATATTTATATTAAATATTTTAAAAATCTTTTTTCAAAGTTAAGCAATCCTTAATTAGAGCTAGAGAACTTATATTATATTATTAAATATATATTAATTAAGAAAAAAAATTATAATAATTAATTTATATTCGATTCAAAATCGTTTTGGAATTAATTCTAAATTAATTTAAATATTAATTATTAAATTAGTTTTGGAATTTTATAATATATAAATTATTAAATAAAATTTAATATTCTTATTCTTAATAATTTAGTTTATTATTTATATTTTATTTTTACTTTATATAAAGTATATATATATCTGCCGCTATTATATAATTATTTTCTATTAAAGTTATAAAATAGCTTTTTTAAGTTTATTAAGCAAATAAAAGACTTAGGATTAATAATTGATTTAAAATTAAATTAAAATTAATTTGAAATTGAATTTAATTAATTATATAGGAAAATTCCTTTATAATTTATTATTAAATATATTTTATTTAAATTATCAAATAAAATATATTATAAATATTTATTAAAATATTAATTAAATAGATTAAATCGAAGTTATTATTCGGAAATAAAAGATATTTTATTATCTTAAAAAATAAGTATTTAATAATATTCAATTTGAATATAAATTTAAATATCGAAATATAAATAAAAGAATAAGTTTTTAATTATTTATTAATTAATTTTTATTCGATTTTAAATTAATTTATAATTAATTAATATTAATATATTTAATATCTTGATATTAATAAGGCTAATATTAAAATTATTATTATCTTTTATAAGAAATAGGCCCAGATTTTCTTATAGCTAGAAGCTTGCAAAGTAGATATAGTATTTAAAAAAATAAGAAAATTAATTAATAAAATTATATTTATAATATTCGAATCAAAATTAGGAAAATATAAAGGATTTAATTCGGGATTAATTTATAATTAATCTAAAAATTTTGTTAATTATATATTTTATAGTCTTTATACTTTATCGAGTTTATATAAATAAGTTGAATAGCAAATATTATTAACGAATATTTACGAAAGTATTCGAATTGGTTTCCAAACTATTATAATCTTTTATTTATTAACTTTATCTTTATAATAATAGCCTTAAGATAGTCTTTATAAATATAAATAAAGTATAAATTAAAAGTATATATAATCTAGATTTAATTCTAATTTAATATTAATTTAATTAGGATTTGGGTAATATTTTCAATTTATTAATTCTTATTTTTAGCCTTAATATTAATATATATAATAAACAATTATTTATTATAATATCTATTTTAAATATAGAGTTTATTAAAGTATTAAAACTAATTAATACGATAGATTTATTTATAAACGAATAATAATTTTATTAGAATATTCTTCGAAAAAAGATTATTTTAAAGTTTATTAACTTTTAATTAATAATTAAATCCAAATTAAATTTAAATCAAATTTAAATTAAATATTTATTATTTTTTTAAACTTATTACTATTTACTTTAAAGATCTATAATTAGGCTTATTATAAATAAGATATTAATATTACCTCGGGTATTAATATATATTATTCCGAAATCCTAAAGGAAGTCTTTATTATAGCTTATAATTATATTAATATAGTCGAATAAATATATTATAAAAGCAATATTATTAGGAAAAGCTTAATATTATTATATATTATTATAAAATAAGCTTAAATCCAAATTAAATTTAAATTAAATTTAAATTAAATTTAATTTAATTTAATATTAGAAACTTTAATTAATATAATATTTAATAATATTTAGTATTTTTCAATTTTAATATATAATATATATATTGCTAAACAAGTTTATCGGAAAGGTTTTATAAATTTAAATAAAAATTAAATAATAATTAATCTTATTTTATTTTAGATTTGATTTAGAATTAATTTAAATATTAAGAAGTTATTGCAAAAATCGAAAATAATTATTAATTAAAATAAGCTTTAATAAAGAAGATAATATAGGATCTTTTATATTTTCTAAGAATTAAAAAAGATAATTAAATTTTAAATTTAATAATAATTTTTAATTATAATTAAAATTAAAATTAAGCTTTTAAAAATTTAAAAAATTAAATTAAATCTTAATTAATCCCGATTTATTTATTAATTAATTTTAGTTCTTTTTAACGAATAACTTTAATAAATTAATAAAATTTGTTTAATTAATTATTAATTAATAATTTAAAGTAAAGATAAAAGGAAATAAAGGTTCGAAAATTAAAATTTAAAAATAAAAAAACAGAATTAGAAATAATATAATTAAGAAATTAGATAAATAATAAAAAGATATAATTAAATTAAGATTAAATCAGAAATAATTCTAATTAATTTTATTATTTATTTATCTTAAACTAAGTTAATTTAATTTATTAATTAAAATTAATTTTTATTTAATCCCGGATTAATTTCGATTCGATTTAATTAATTTACTTTTTATTACCTTTACCTCTTTTAATCTCTTTTTTAGCTTTTTTCCCTGTTTCCCCTTTAGCCTCCTCTTTAACCTTCCTTTTAATTTCCCCTCCTATTTCCCCCTTTGTCTCTTTTATAACTTCTTTTCTAATTTTCCTTCTAGTTTCCTTTTTAATCTCTCCTTTAATTTCCCTTTCAATCTTTTTATTATTCCTATTATTTTTATTAGAATACTTGTTAATAGTAAATATATTTTTAGCTTTTATTATATTAAAATTATAATCTAAATAATCGAAATACTTTAAATAATTATAATAAATAGGATTTTATAAATATTTTATATTTAATTAATAATTAATTCAGATTTAAATCAAATTTAATTTAAAATTAAATTATTAAGAAATTAAAAACTTATTAATTTTATAATTTTTATAATTATAATAAAATACTTCTTTTTTTAGAACTTTGAATAGAACATAAATATATATTTTATAAAATTAAATTAATTAATAATTAATTTGATTTTAATTTTAAATTAATTATTATTTAATCTTTTTTTAAAGGTAATTTTTATTTAATTAAAACTTTAATAACCTTTTTTATTAAATTAAAGGTTTTGGAAACTATATTTTCCGGTTAATAATATATAAATTATTCGAAGAATTCTAAATTAATTAATATTTAATCCTAAATTAATTCAAAATTAAACTTATTAATTAATTATATAATATCCTAGAATCCTTAAGAACTATAACTTTTTTAAAAGATATTTATTCTATAACCTTTCAATATATATTTATAAAGGGCTAAAATACCTAAGAAATAGGCCTATAATTATATTAATTTTAAATTAAATCTAGATTAAATAAGAATTAATCTTATTATAATAAGATAGAGCTTTTTATTATTTATATTAAAACGATAGAAGAGCTCGCTTATTATAATATATAACTTATCCTATTCGAATTAATTAATAAATAATCTTAAATTAATTTAAATAAATAGAATTTTAATATTAAAGATAAATTAAATTAAATTAAGATTAATTAATAAATAATCTTGAATTAATCTTAATAAATAAAATTTTAAAATAAAAATTAAGTTAAATTAAATTAAGATTAATTTAGAATTAAATTATTATTATTATCTTATTTACTAATTTTTTATCTTATATAGGCTAGTTTATAGGGTATTAGGTTAAGATTTTATATTAAATATAAATATTACTTTTTTTTAAATTAGCTATTATAATAGATTTAATTAATTAAAGATTAATTATTAATTAATTATATAATAAATTTATAATTGATTGTATAAAAAATATATAATATAAGAAAGATAATAAGGCGACTATAAACAAAACGAAGATAAATTATACCCAAACTCTAATTCTTAGCGTAGTCGTCTGAGTTTTTTAGTGGTGGTCGGATGACCTGCCTCCTCCAGTTGGAGCTGATCTGACGAAGTGATTGCTCTTCGAGCGGCTAAGTTTTTAGTCTGCCCTAAGTTTGGATATCGGCTTGAAATGCTCCGATTATTACGGTATCTTAGGTACAAAGTAAGGTACATGCTTCAAGTGGTGATGATGCTTTGCTCAGGGAAAACTCCGTCGTGCTGACACATCTTGATTACACGTCTGTTTACTTTCTACGGATTAAATACTCAAGGGGAAGTCTGAGACACCAAAGCATGCCATCCACATGCAAGGGGACAAGGAACGTGGTATCACGTTCCTTTCCGCATGTGGCTGGCCTGGATAGTCAGGTTTCCCCACAGACCATGGCTACGGGGAGCGGTTCTCCCACTTACGCAAAACCCTTGTGGTCCTACGATAGAACATCATCCTTACAGGACTGGCTTTCCCTGTTCTAGAGTAGCGTCCAATCGCGAACGCTACCACTTACCTCTAAAAACTTTACGCGTCGTGGTTTGTAAATCTGTAATTTTGTGCAACTCTCTCAAAAGCAGCAGGCGCTACCCACATGTTGGCGTCCTCCTGGAGAAAGAATGGCTTCAATACTAGGGAAGCGGCGAGCTCATGACCCGACCTCTGAAAGTGAGTCACATAACGTTCTCGATGCCACACTGCCTTAAAATTGAATCCAAATTCCAGACTCATCTTCGCGCGTCAAAAGGAGAGCCAATGCTCAGATCAACGATCCCAAAATTCTCTGCGATGCACGCGATGCCACTGAACTCGGATATGGCTGCGTGGATCTGGACGAATTGGAGAACACGCCTCAAACCCCGAGCAAGCCCGTAAGATTGCTACACTCACCAGCCAGGCGGAGCTCGGTCAAGCAGAGATTCGCCTTGTCACCAAGAAAGGCCAATGGCGAAACGAAGGCTTCAGAGATTGTTGCAAGTATGCAGAGCTCTCCTCGATATGTGTTATGACACAATGTTGATTTTACGAGTAGAAGGCGAGGAATCAGTCCAGCTCCCTACCCCACAGACCCCTCGGCATCGAGATGCTCTTTCGAAAAAGGTACCAGTGACTCCTCGCCATCGGGTGGGGCTGATGGGCAAACCATTGACACCGCGAACCCCTCGAACGCCGTTCACTCCTACCAATGCGCCTTCGGTATACAACACTGCACGCCAGCTTTTCACGAGGAGCGCGGATCCTGGTCGTTTGGTCGGACGCGAGGAAGAACGAAACGAGCTCAACACCTTCATACAAAACGGCATCGAGTCCAAGTCAGGTCGTTGCATGTACATCAGGTAAGTCTATGATTTGCACAAAATGTCAGCCTTTATCACTAACTCGCTGTTAGTGGACCTCCCGGGACTGGCAAAAGTGCCCTCGTAAATGAAGTGTGTCATGACATTCAAGGAGTTGATGGTGTCAAAATTGCCTACATCAATTGCATGAGCGTGAAATCTTCCGAGGAAATCTACAACAAGCTTATCAATGAGCTATTGAACGACGATCAGGTTCTCGAGCAAGATGCAATGAACGAGCTTTGCGCCATGTTCTTCCCGAAGAAGAAAGCTGCCAGTTTTACATATATCGTGACCCTGGACGAAATCGATCATCTTTTAACCTTGGACTTGGAGATTCTGTACACACTGTTCGAATGGTCTTTGCACCGCTCATCCCGGTTGGTGGTAATCGGTATCGCGAACGCCCTCGACTTGACCGACCGCTTTCTTCCACGACTGAAGGCGAGAAACCTAAAGCCACAACTGCTGCCATTTCTCCCATATACAGCGCCGCAAATTGCATCTGTCATCACCACGAAGCTCCGATCCCTATCATCCGCCAACTCAACGAGCCAGGCCACCGATATACCCTTCTTCCAACCTGCCGCGATCCAGCTCTGTTCTAAGAAAGTCGCTTCGCAGACTGGCGACCTCCGCAAAGCATTCGATATCATCCGCCGCACCATCGACCTGATTGAAAGCGAGACGAAACGAAAATACCAAGACGCCATAAGCTGCCAATTCCTTCTCGACTCACCCACAAAAACCCCCCTAGCCGAAAATCCCAATCTCTCATCTTCCCCGTTTGATAATCCTCTGCCCCTGGCAGCCCTCACACCCCAAAAAGCACCTCGCGCAACAATCGCCCACGTCTCCCGCATCTCCGCCGCAGCCTTGAGCAACGGCACGCCCCAACGCCTCCAGACGCTCAATCTGCAGCAAAAAGCCGCGCTCTGCGCTCTCATCTCGCACCAGAAATCCGGGCGCAAAGCCGCCTCTTCTATTTTCGCCACGCCCTCCAAGAAAGCCGCCGTAGCACCCACTGTGAGGAGGCTCTATGAATCTTATTCTGCTTTGTGTAAGAGGGAGAATGCCCTGCACCCGCTCACCGCGACGGAGTTTGCGGATGTAATTGGGGGGTTGGAGACTTTGGGTTTGGTTGGGGGAGAAGGAGGGAGAGGGTTTGGTGGGACACCGAAAAAGGGGAAGAGGGCGGAGGAGAGGTTTGTGATTTGTTTCGTGGATGAGAAGGAGGTGCTAGGGTGCTTGGAGGGGGTTGGAGGGGGTATTCTGAGGGGGTTGCTTGCAAGTGATGAATGATGTGTGAAAGGGGGGTTTATGCTGGGATCAAGGAAGCTGTTTGCATTGCATTGCGGGCGTTTGAGCGTTGTAGTCCTCTGTGCTTGGATAGGGGTGTGAAGTGAATAGCGCGGTCGAGTCTGTTGTAGTGGCATGATGGACGAAATGTGAATTTCCTGTCATTGACGTTTCTTTGCCCGGAATCTTTCCCTACTGAGAATGCTCCGTCGGTCCTTAGCCTGCGCCATTCTGCTTTCCTTGACGGATCTGGCTGGAGTATTTCAAGTTCTGCAAGCTTTTGACTCGCTCTAATCCTCAATGATGGGGCTTCCCATGTACATATCGCCGGACAGAAACGTATGCTTCTAGCCATCCCATAGGGGAAAAATCTACAGTACAGAGAATCAAAAACCCTGATAATTGTGCGCCATCCTTGCTCCGTGGACCTCTATTTCGAGCAACCAATTCCTCAATCATCCATAGGCCGATCACTTAATTGCACCCCCCTCTCACTCCCCACACTGTCCCTAGGGTTGGTCCCCACACTCGAGCGATTCAAACTCCCCAGACTCCCATGGCCGCCTGCTTTCCGAGGCGGGAAGCGGGAGCTGCGGCTTTGGGGCTCGTGCTTCTCGGCGAAGGTGCCGTTTGCGTCTTGCGTGTGTGGGGAGTAGTCGCTGTTGCTATTGGTAGGGTGGCTGGTCGAGGAGGGCGTTTCCTCCGAGGGGATTGTGGAATGTTCGGGGATGGTGCTGTTAGCGGGCAAGCTGTCATGTCTCGGCGTCCGCTCAACCACAGGGGAGTTGGTATCCGAAGGCACTTCGAGGCTCGACTGCACGGCTGCACCTCTCCTCTGCTCCGCGGGCGGACTCGTGTGTATAGGGAAGCGTGTGGCAGGCGGATCGCTGGAGCGGTCTCGGCGATGGCTACGTCCGTTGGCATGGGGTGCAGGGCTGCTGTTGCGGGATTTGGAAGCGATAGCCCTGTTGCGGGCTTCCATGTTTGCGCGACGATTGCTTTCGTCCGTGCTGATTGCTCGCATGCGAGCGGCATTGGAGGCGTTACCCCCGGAGGGAGTGTGCGAGAGGGCGGAGGCGCGTTTAAGTTCGCCAAAGATGGCCTCTTTGTGTGCAAAGAGATCGCGGATTAGCCGGTAAGAGTGCTTTTCATGCATCGTTAGGGAATTATCTGTGCGAGGGCGGAGAACACAAGGGGCTAGATTGGTAGCGAGGGCGGAGACGAAGGGTTCGTCTGCTGAGGTGAGTTCGATCAGGCGAGTGAAGTGTGTAGTAAGGGCGTCAAGGGTGGCAATGTTGGCGAGTCGGAGCTGACCCAGGGTGTTTTGAAGAACGGAGATGCGTGTTTCAGGGGATGTTGAGGAGTCAGGCGATGAGTATATGGTCTTCATGATATCGTAGACTTGGGATGAGACAAGAGAATCTAGGGAAGGGATTAGTAGTGGGTTCGCGCAACTACTTTTAGGCGGGAATACCAGGTAGTTCGAGGAGATATAGTTTCAGTACGCTTGCGACAATGGGGATTTCATATCGCTCTAAGACTTCTCGCGGTATAGCTTTGCCAGTGTTGATGGCATTTCGGAGATGATGAGTTGCTGCTAAAGGCACATCCACAAGCCAAATGCCTCGGCGAACGTCATCGCCCTCGAGATCGGGATAATCTGCAGGTGTCAGCAAAAGTAGCGAGCTGCTAGTACAAAGCTCAACATACGGTTGTCAAGGAAAGTGAGGATTGTGGTGACAATGATAGGCACTCGTTTTCGGTCTGCTCGAGCTCTGGCCTCAAGATCAACACCGAAAGTTTGCTCTGTTATGAACATCAGTAAAAGATCATGTGAAAAAGCATGTTGCTTACCATCTACGTGATTGTAGTAGTTGTCGTAGACCTGGACACGAGGGATAAAAGCCCCAGTGCGGTAATTTTCGAGTAGGTATCTCAGATCACCTTCTGGTTGAACTGTTTCTTGATAGAGCATCATGTTGTCCACAGTGCTTTGCAGACTGGGTATGGAATTACTAATGGCCCCAGAAAAGTCCAGTATGACTGCCTTAATAGCCCTAAGGCGGTCTAATTCGCACCTCTCCATGAACTTGAGATGGTCAATCATCTTTTCCTCCAAAAGGCATCGCAGCTCGTCTAGTCGCCGAACGCTGGCTTTGTATCTCTCATCCGCTTCCATAGATTCTCGACGAAGCCTATCACCAGGACTTTCATTTGGGTGTTGGTTGTTCAGGGGATTCCATTGCGAGTCCAGGGTTTTCGACAGTATCTCGCCCATAGATCCAACGATGGGAGAGTCGGCGTTGCTTGCTGTAGAGCCTATGGACGACACTCGATCTAGAGCCTTCTTCTTCTCCGGAATGCCGGTCATTTGAAACACTTTGGTCCGCCATTGGTAATTCATCTTGGAGCTGTTGGCAAATGTATTACCAACGTTGCCAATCAATCTCAGAAAGCCATTGGTGACGAGATCTTGACCAACTCTCTCCGCTTGGCTTACGCTGGTTGCACCCATGTGTCTTTGTATATAGTCTGTAATGTCTGCACCCTTAGACACATTCTGATAGACACCCAGTATTGGTACTTTGGTTTCTCCGAGCTTGATGGTGTTGAGCATGTGCGCCAAAATCTTCTTGACCTGCTCGGGTTCGAATGTCTCGTCTCCAATGTCAATAGGATCTTCATCGTCCGCTTCTTGGGTTTCAGGCAGCTTGATGGTTGGCGGAGTGAACTTGGGACTTGACACTTCGTGCTTTTCTGGACTTTGAAAGGCAAGCTTGTTCTCTTCCTCTAGGTCCTCTAGCTGTCGGCATTTATTGAAATAAGCGCTTCTTAATTTTCTGACATAGTCTGCCTGCTTATCGTGCGCTTTCATCCGTGATTGTAGATCGTCTTGAGAATTTTGGACACGTCCTTCGTGGGCCTCACACCACCGACTAAATGGCAGGACAACCGTCTCACTGATGTTGGAGGCGATGTTTTTATGGTTCTTCGCTGCTGCTTCCATCTCCCCCCGCACCCCTTCATAGGCTTTCCGCAGACTTGCTCCGTCGTCTCGCGCAAAACCCCCAGTCATCCTGTCTGTGGTGGTAGAGATACTTCCTAGCCCTCGAGCGTACATCTCTTCGGCATCTGCCCGCATTCTTGCTATTGCCAGTACCTGCTGGTTCTCAATGACACCTTGTTGGAGCTTCCCAAACAAAACCCCTAAGCCACCAGCATAATCCCCAGACCAGAAGGATTCTGCAAAGCCCACCATCTTGACCTCCTCCTCCGCCTATAGTTTCGTGTAGGTGTACAATTCGGAAGAGTCGAGTGTCGCTCCCGATCACCAGCGGGCGACGAGAATCTTGTGCCTTGGAAGACTCTCACTTTGAGGGGTTTCTGGTAGTGAAAATGAGCTGTCTTAGCTTTGGAGTAGTCTTATTGGGATAGCAAGAGCCTGGAAGTCTTTGCTACCAGTCAATTGTAGCAGGGTTGCTCATGTGAAGAATCGCAAAAGACTGTTAGGTATTGACTGACAGGGGCGCTCAGAGGTCTAAGTTATAACGGTTCTTGCAAAACGTGGATTTCGTTACACCACATCCGTACTAGCCGATGTCGGCGCAATAAACTCAAAGAATGATAACACTAGTCGCCCTTACTTTATCAGGCTCTAGTACTGTTTACTGTCGTTGCTTTCTTGGATTCCACCTCCACAACCGCATCTGCAGTCTTCTTCGCCGCTGTCGATGCTGATCAGCGATAGCTGAGAGCAAGCCAAAGAACCTTCCTGTGTCTGTACCCGATAGGACAATTAATACGCCAGCGCTATCCTTATGCCTCGCGTCACCAACCCACCGCGCGCACAGCAGATGCCCCCTGCGACACCTCACAAATCATCATACCAATCACCCTTAAAGTGAGCCTGATCCAACTGTCGATTTGTCTACCTGCTTACCCAGCTCTTTCACAGGATTCCTCTCAATGACGACAGGCACGAGAAGGCAGTGCGCCTTCAATCTCGGCAGGCCCTACATGACCTACAAATGAACTCGCTGAAGGCCGCTGCCTCGCCGATGCGGAAACTGACTAATTACAATCGTGCAGCAAGCGACAGCCCGAAGACTCCGAGGAGCCAGGTCGCCCGAGGCAAGGAAAACGCCAAAGATGGAGGTCTCGCAGTTGTTGCTGCTTCAGCCATGACCCCGATGAAACGAGTGCCAATACTGGCAAATTTCGAGGAATGGATGAAGATGGCCACAGACAACAAGATCAACGCCGCCAACTCTTGGAACTTTGCGCTTATTGATTACTTCCACGACATGTCATTATTGAAAGAAGGCGATGGTGTCAATTTTCAGAAAGCCAGTTGTACGTTGGATGGCTGTGTCAAGATCTACACAAGTCGGGTCGATAGTGTTGCAACGGAGACCGGGAAACTTCTCAGTGGCTTAGCAAACAGTGGCAATAAGAAATCGAAGCGTGAGGGAGAGGGAGAGGGCGAAGATGATAAGGAGGGCGCGGAAGATGAAGAGGGCGAGGACGGTGTAAAGAAGAAGGCAAGGAAAAAAGTGAGTGTGGACCCAAGTCTCTCCGGCCCTAGATTCTGATCAATTGCAGATTCAACGATCGTCAGAAGCAACCCTAGCACCCTCTTTCGCGTCTCTACAGCTGAAGAAGATGGAACTCGAGCTCTCCGTGGATCCGCTGTTTAAGAAAGCATCTGCCGATTTCGACGAAGGTGGTGCCAAGGGCCTCCTATTAAATCATCTGGCAATCGACTCAAATGGGCGAATAGTCTTCGACAGCAGTGACGACATCGAAGACGGTATGGCTGACAGGGACAATTCTAGGAGGGATGACGGGACCGCAGAAGACGAGGAAAAGGATCAAAAGGCCCTGGTTGAGGAAAAGGATACAGATGTGGACCTCATTGCCCTTGGAGCCAAATTCTTCCCAGACCTAGCCAAGTTAGACGAGCAAGATATATGTCCTTCGCTGAGGAATTTTGATTTGGGTGATCCGGCTGGGTCCTTGGACGTCCCTTTTATGAAAGCCCCAGAAGACTGGCGGCAAGGAAGAGACAGTGCGCCATCAGGAGGCCTCGGAGATCAGACTGGTATCGTTCTGGACGGAGACAACATTGCTGGCTTTGAGGACGACGATGGCGTTCTTGGTGGTTTTGATATAGGTGCTGATGCGGGCTTTGGCGAAGGTGGTGATGCGTGGGCTAAGAATGCTGCTATCGAGCCACAAACGCATCTACAAAACGTGGGTTTTGAAGAAGGCGCTCCTGGTGACGGCCAGGGTGAAGCAATGGGAGTCGGCGACTTTGATCCTGAAAGCAATCAGTATGCGGTGTCACTTCATCATAGGAAAGCTGAAGGAGGCCACGACGACATCCTTAGTTATTTTGACAATGCTCTTCAGAAGAATTGGGCTGGTCCTGAACACTGGCGCATACGAAGGATTAAAGATGTCACCAAAGCTGCCGCTCCTGGAACCTCAAGAAGAAAAGAGAAGGAACCCTTTGAAATCGACTTTGGTTCTCCATTGGATCCCGCTCTCGCAGAGCTGATATATACGCCAGCATCCTCGAACGCAACCATCTCGCTACCTAAAACGCAATGGAAATCCAAAACAAGAAATTTGCTCCCTGATGACAAACATTTCAACTCCAGGCAACTCCTCCGGTTATTTCTGAAGCCTAAAATGCGCATGGGATCGCGGCGATCTGGCTTTGGTGGCCAGCTTGGCCAAAGTCAAAAAATAGACGTGCCAGAGATCGAGATGGATGAAGCATTCTGGGCACGCAAAGAGAACGCTGCGGACATCTCTCCGGGTGAAGACGCGCCTCAAGGCAACTATGATGCCAATTTCTTTCAAGACGATGGTCTTGGGTTTCCCAGCGATCCACCGGGTGATGACGACGAATTTGCAGATGCGAGAGAAACATTCTCAGCAGGCGGAGCAGAGGAACCCGGAGCTATAGGCCAGGGTATGGACGGCGTATTGGCCGCAGTCGATGGTAGCCAAGAAGGTGCATTCGGGACACAGCTCGTGACGCAAAGTCGAAGGTTACGACCAGAATATGTTCAGTATGCCAGAGTAGCAAAGAAGGTTGACGTGAGAAGATTGAAAGAGGAGATGTGGCGCGGTATTGGTTTCGAAGAGGTATGCAGAACAACGTCTCAATCTTGGAACCAAGCACTAATAGCTGTCCAGCCTATACCACCTCAAGCAGTAGGTCCATCGGAAACACCAATGAAGAGCGATGAGCCTCCGCTAAAATTCACCTCAATCATGAACAATTTACAACAAGTATACCCGAAACAAGCCATGGACGACATCTCGACATCATACTGTTTCATCTGTCTTCTCCATCTTGCGAATGAAAAGGGGCTTACGATAGAGAATCAACCCGGTTTAGAGGAATTGAGCATACAAAGGGACCTGAGCGCTGAGATTGCAGAAGGCGATGGTTGAGATATCCTTTACTGTACAATATATTACCCGTGAATATGGCGTTTGGACTCGAATGTGACATGGAATGGCATGATTGAGGGCATAATGATGAAATCTACAAAGCACATACTGTATGTGTTTTCGATTGAAGCAACGCCTCAAGGACAAGATTCTTGCATAAATGCCCCCCTTCAGGCTTAGCGTCGTATTGTAACCAAAATCGCATAACTTCCGCGATTCGTACGGCATCAAAGTCAACATCCACCAGATCTCGGTCAAACTTCCCTGACATTTCAGGTCAGAAGAATGGCTACGCCCACAATGGTGCCCCGCTTCCTCCTTCCCCAACTATCGTGGAAAGCAGCATCGTCTCGATCCTTGCTCCAATCTTCAAGCCTACACCTTCCTCCCCACCCCCCAACGGCCTTTACCAAACCCCTCAACAGGGCGATATCCACCCGGATAAAACCCTTCTCCCAGCGAACCATGCAAACAAATCCCACGTACCGCCCCTGTAGTCTCCGCTCCACTCACCCCCCTTCCAACAACACCGCACTGTCCCTCACAAGACTTTTCTCCACCACCCCCCCAACCTATCGAGACCACCACTTCGACACCCTAAAATTCGTCCAACGCCTCCGCGACGAAGGCTTCTCGGAAGAGCAATCCAAAGCCATGATGCTCGTCCTCTCAGACGTAATCGAAGAATCCATCCAGAACCTCACGCGGACCATGGTCCTGAAAGAGGACGCCGACCGCAGCACCTACACCCAAAAAGTCGACTTCACCAAACTGCGCTCCGAGCTGCTCGCGCTCGACTCCTCCGACACCTCCATGACCCTGGCCTCCCACGAGCGCCTCTCCAACGACCTCGCGAAGCTGAATTCCCGCCTGCGTGATGAGATTGGGAGGGCCCAGGCGAGTGTGAGGTTGGATTTGAATTTGGAGAAGGGGAGGATAAGGGAGGAGGCTAAGGGGCAGGAGTTGAAGATCAAGGAGACGGAGACGAGGATTGAGCAGGAGGTGGCTGGGTTGAGGGAGAGGGTTGAGGGGGTCAAGTTTGGGACGTTGCAGTGGTTGATGTGAGTTGCTTTCTTACCTTTGAAGTGGCTGGGGGGGGGAGAGGCTAACCTTGTGGTGTTCTAGGGGTGTGTGTACGGGTACGGCGGCATTGATATTGGGTGCTTGGCGGTTATTGATGTGAGAGGTCTCGAGGTACCTTGTTTGCGCTTCTCGTGAATGATTTCGGACAGGTCCACGGCGTCCGCGAATGGAGATTCCTGCGGTTTTCCAGGCACGGCGCGAAGCAGTGCTTGGAGTGTCTTCTCTGCTGTGATTTCTAGCGCATCTACATGGAGCTATCATTCTCGAAATTGGAGTTGTTCAAGCTCTACCGACTTCTCAGCAAGGCAGATCAGTCCTCCTCTACCCTCACACCATCTTTCGTAATTTTCTTTTCTGTCATAGAGCTCGTCAAGCCACCCTGCCCCCTTTTCCACCCCACTCGTCTTTTACCAGCAACCCCCCTCATCTCCCTTGTAATGCACCTCATTCATAGCTTGAAGATCTCCCTCAATTGCTTCATTGTATCATCCGGATCCTTCACCGCATGGCCAATGGTGCGCTTATCCTCATAAATCTCCCAATCATTCCCACCCTTGTACGCCTTATCCCCAAAGAAATGAATCGTGGTATAGTCAACCCCTGACAGGCTCTTTTCCGTGGCCAGGTGTTGAAGGCAGTAGGTCTTGTCCCATCCGGTGGGGAAGACATCGAAGGAGATTTGGCCGCCGATGGAGTAGGTGAGGCCCAGATCCGGGAATTTTTGCTTGAGGGCTTCGACGAATTGGGCGCGGATCTGGTATTCTTTGTCGTACTTCTCGTAGTCCTGGCGTTCTTGGTTGGAGGCGTTACGGCCGATTGGGGAGACATTGATCATGCCATTCCTATACACATCAGACGCAATTCATCGGCACATCAATCCCAAGAGCAATTTCTGAATCTTCGACATCCCCCTTCCCGAAGTGGTTACGAACTGGCAGCAACCAAGACTTGTGCAGGAGGGGATTCGAACATACCGGAATTCAACAAAGGTCCCCCTCTTTACCGGGATATCAATCTCGCTCTGATAGCGCAGAATAAAATTCACAAGCGACTTGTACTTCTCCTCCCCCAACCAGATTATGAAGCTATTCCCCGCCAACACCTTCCCCAATCGGATTGCCGTGAGCCCGTTCTCCGCAAAGCAGAAATCAAACAAGGAGGTGACATTTGTGGATGCCGTGCCAAGTTGTTCTTGTTGTTTTGCCAGGTCGGAGCCACCGACGAAGCCGATGGCACATTTGTGCCGCAAGGCGGAGAGGAGGGAGAGCATTTCGGGGGAGACGCTCTGAGAGAGAAGGTAGTCAGCGAGAGGGGCTTGTAGAAGAACGCTAGAAGGGGAATATTTACGCGGCGAGCTGGGGTGAGAGTGCCGTCGACATCGAAAAGGCATATAGTGTTTTTGACAGGGCGGGCTTCCAGGGGAAGGTAGACGCTTGCTGCTTCCGTGGCCATGGTAGCGAGGGTGTTTGGAAGATGCTTAGTGTGTTGATCGCGTACTCGATGAGTTTTGGTCATTCAATGGAGGATTGTTTGAAACAGAGCACACACTGTGTCCAAGCGTGGGAGCTCCTCGAACTGTTTGTGGAACGGCTTCGCTGTGAGGGCAACTTTTGGCGAGACCCCTTTTCCATGTTCAGCTTATATCAGTGTTGTGTTGGGGAGTGGGCTTTCTCTTAGTGGGATCGGTGCCCGTTTTTCTAATTATTCTATTATGGACAGCTGACTAGAATACCTGACTAACGATGTTTACTATGGTCTATGATGAGCTGAGATGCGTCTTGCACGCGGGGAATCTTCCACCACAACCCTTACAATCTTGAATGCTTGTGAGAACAGAAGTGTAGAAGACCAACCGTCGAAGACCTCGCCGTTGTTGGTCTCCTTCGAGTAGAACGCCGTGAACAACGCCCGTGGCCGACAGACTCGCATTTCAGGCCCCAACAGCCTCGAGTTTCTTCCCCTTCACTGACTTCCATTCCATGCCGCAAGAACCAATGATGGACAGACAAGCCATGGCGAGTGAGACATAGAAGGTTTGGTCGATGGCGTCATTGTATGCAGTCAAGACGGCCGGAAGACTGTTGGCATCAATTCTTACCACAGCGTCTTTGAGGCTCGTAGCTCCCGTTGCAAGCACGAGCGATGCCGGAACTTTGGGCGCGGCAGTAGCAAGATTCGTAAGAAGACGATTGGTGAAAATGTTCTGCCCCACCGAGATGAACAGAGCTCCGCCAAGCGTCAGGGTGAAGTTGATGACGCTGTGATAAGATATTAGCATGGATGCCGAATCGTTTTGAACGACCTGCTTACCTCGTCCCAATAGGGATATCTTTTAGTGGCAGAACAGCCTGGGCAGCGATCAAGCCTTGCTGCATGCCAAATCCAACGCCAAACCCATACATGGCCTGGTAACCTATCCACATAGCGTGGCCCGTGTCTACTTTCCAGGTCGACATCAGGCCAGTGCCAATAGCCATGAAGATGGAGCCGAGGATCATGAACGGGGTGTAGTAGCCGATGTTAGTGATAAGAACTCCAGAAATGATTGACATGATGACCAGGCCGAGGATCATGGGGAGATTCCGGATGCCCGATTCCACAGCGGAGACGCCCTTGATGGCTTGGAACCATATGGGCACATAGTAGATGAGAACGAAGAACGATCCACCCAAGCAAGTGGTATACCAAGCCGCAAAGGCCATACTTCGTTGCTTGATGATTCGAGGCGGTACAGTTGCATTGTCTTGTTGCCAGAATTGGTCGGAAATAAAGCCTATGATAAGGACACCAAAGACGACGAAAAGTGCAATGATATTTCCATTTCCCCAGGGGTATTTCGAGCCACCCCATTGCAGTGCAAGTAACTATGGCAGTCAGCGGAGCAAGATCATGTGCAACGGATCGAGCTCACCAAACAGATGATGGCAGGGATGAAAAGGAAAGTTCCAAAGGGGTCGAATTGCTTGAAGCGTTCAGTGAAGCCGATGGAATTCTCATCTTTCCTGGGTGGCGAGGTGAAGAAAAGGGCGATGCCGAGGATTGTAACAGCCCCAATTGGTAAATTTATATAGAAGCACCATCGCCAGCTCACTCGGTCGGTGAACGCTCCACCCATCAAAGGTCCTGCGACGGAAGCAAGACCATACATGCCACCAATCAGGCCTGTGTAGATTGGGCGCTTGACCAGAGGGACCGAGTAGGCTATGATGACAAGGGCGCCGGAAAAGATCCCAGCTGATCCTACGCCGGCCACAGCTCTACCAATGATGAGCGCTACGGAGGTTGGTGCTGCTCCGCAAACGACGGAACCGATCTCGAAGATGGTAATGGCGGTCAAATACACCCACTTGATGCTAAAGAAGGTATAAAATTTTCCAAACAGAAGTTGAAAAGCACAGGTTGTGAGGAGGTACGCTGCGTCTCATGTAAGCCCAAAGACGCCCCTAGTTTGTCGACATCAGTACTGACCCGATCCATACCAGCCGACATCATTTATGGCCTGGAAATGATCTGTAATTTTCGGTATGGCGGTCGTAATGATTGTATTGTCCTAACTCGTCCTCAGCAATTGACAGAGGAGATGTGCTCACACAGCGGAGCATAACTCACCAATGCCATGAGGAAGATCGATAAACACAAGGAGGCCACGATGATGGCTAACTTCGCGCCATGCGGGTACTCGGGCTCATCTGAGAGCTTGTCCAGAGCTGCCGCTTCTTCTATTGGGGTCTCCTCCACAACATTCTTCTCGCCATTTGCATTCCCCGCTGCTTCGTGAACTTGTACGTCGCTGCTGATTGAGGGGTCTTGCGACACCTTGATTTCTTCTTTTTCTAATTGGGAAGTGGAGGTTGTGTTCGAAGGGGCGGGGTTCGCAGTTGTGGGGAGAGGGTCATCTTGATTCGAGGTTGTAGGGGTCTTCTTAGATTCTGGGAGGAACGAAGGGAACCTCATGGTGGCTTGTTGATGGCAAACAAGTCTGTAGTCACTTTTGATCCCCGGGGGGGGGGGTTGTTTACTTCGGAGTCACAATAGGATTTGGGGACGGTTGACTTCTATCAATGGTGAAGTGGGGACATCATGTCATATTATATGTAACAAGGGCCAAAGGGAGATTAAAGTCTAGTGGTCGCTTGTATTTGATGAGATGAACAAGTTCAAGGCAGCAGGCACGTACTCGTTCCCACGCGCACGAAATCGATGATGATATTTACGGAGTAGCCCTACCTCACCCATTCCGAGCCGGCAAGAAAAATTCCGTGGACTCCGAATCGGCTGTCGATATCTTTCATTACCAGTTGATCGCACCAAATATTCGTCCTAAAGATGAATGGAGAGAAATCTTTTCCGTGTGCCGGCAACTCAATTGCTCCAGCGAGTCAGTACTAAGTACTATACCTTTCTCACTTTCTCCCACTTCTCCACTGGAGGCTCACGCACAATGCTGACCTCTCCACCCCATGCAACCTTCCTTTCGCGTGCCAGTTAGCTACCTAATGTGTCATATCATTCATTGCGACCAAGTTGGGGGGCCAATACGACTACAAAAACGGAACGGATAATTCTGAGTCACATTGATTGAAAGACGCCATGGCCCAATTGGCTGCCCTGTACCCCATTGAGCTATATTCTGACAGGGCTAATATCAACTGTGACTACGAACTCTCGGCTGTCCGTCTGGTTGCTTGCAGACTGACAAGTTTGGTGGCTTTTTCATTGACTCATTCACCGTGAAATCGGGCAACTCCACTACACCCAGCTTGGTCTGTAGCCAACTGAGACAGTATCGAGACTCGGCGTAGCATGGAAGGGAAGTTCGTGAGTTGCAATTGCTGTCGTAGAATAAGATACAAAAACAACATGCTGTCACAGTGTCTATCTGAGGTCTCATTGTTAAATGACTTGCGCACAATCCAGTGAACACTCTCCAAATCTCTAGTTCCGGCTTAGAATGGCACGCATGTGCGATATAATTGGTCTCCAATCAAGTTTGATAGCAGAGCCAGACTTTGTCAACATGATGTCAAGGTACGAACACTGCATTCAATCATCGTACAGCGCCAGTTTGAATGCAGTATGTTACAGAGCAGAAACAGGTCAGAGCCAGTACTTTGTGGAAGAGGCAAAAAGGGTATGATTGAAGGTCCTTGTTCAGAGCCTGGTATTTGAACAACGAAGACGATCCGGTCTGCATGGCGCACGCCATCACCACTCAAGAGCGCGATATTTGGGCAGAAACGTCTGAGGAGAAGCCAAAGCAACAGTTTATTGATTGGAGCAAATCGATGAGAAGGACATTGGTTAGGGTCACAGTGAAGGTGAGTTCGAAGCAGATGATTCACCGCGGGTAAATGATCAAGTGGAGGACCCGTTTCGAGACAATGGGAAACTTCAGATAGGCAAGCCAGGAATAGAGAAGCCACAATAGCCACTGGCACTTGTGTGTTGTTAACATACTTTTGATAAAACCACAATGTAGGAGAGCTTTATGTTGCAATTGTGATGCAAAAATAGCTATGGGTGTAATTGCGTGCTGGCCTTTCAGGCCACCAGAACGGTCCGCACGGGTAACACTCCATCCCATGAGTTTGGGTGCTGACAACGGCTGCTCGCAGCAGGCTCAGACCTCGAGGGCCCACATCTAATAAGCAAGTAAAAGCCATGGCGGATTGTGGACAGAGAAGACTTGTTGAGATCTTCATTTACATAAATCCTCGTTCACGTTTCATACCTAAGGTACCTGGAGGTCTCGTCCTCGGTTGGCCCTCGGACTTGATTCTTTTCTAGGTGATATTTTAGCGTCGGCGCAAGCATTCAACAAGGTCCAATGATCTACAAATCTGGTTCCACTAATTACTGATCAAGCAGTGAGCACCTTCTTCAGATCAATCATCAACCCCCCTTCACTAAAAAAAAGATTCCAACACGGTAGAATTCCCCTCCTTTTGCCGCTGCAATCGGGATGGCTTCAGGCTTTGCCCCTACTCCCCGCTGAAATTGGTGCCTCGCATTTCATCGTCTAACGTGATCTAGAATCACATACTGGCCCGATGTTTGCTTCTCGATTTCTATCATTGCCTCGCAGCATGAAGTCAAGCATGCGCCAGAGCACAAAGAAGAAAGAGGCAATGGTGGGATCGGCCTTTGAAAATAGATAGCCACCCCTCAAAACGACGAAACCCTCTCTCGCTGGGTGTGCTGATGAACGCTAGAAGGTCACTAAGGTCATCCTGCATGGAATGGATTCAGACCTTTCCCTATAAGTATAGCCAGCGCCTACCATGCAACCTATCAGCATCCCCCCACGACTCGTGCCACTAGGTGCTCTCTGCTCGTTCGCGCCGAGCCATGCATCTCCAGCGGTACTGCTGGATCGTCTGCCCTCCATCTCTTGACGCTGTTCGTCCTTCCTTGACATTGCAGACTCCAAAATTAGAGCTGCAAATGTGATAGAGGGGTCCATATGGCGAGGCCCAGCGCTTGATCGAATCCTCAAGTGCATCTGCTCTTTCGAGACATCTTTTCTCCTTCTTGGGGGCACACTCTCATTCTCTTACGACTCAGTCAGCAGCTTTCTCTACACTTCAGCTCTTCGTTACTCCTACTATCCAGACCTTGCTCCTACTCTCTAGAAGCCGATCTGCAGCTCAGCCTCCTTAAAACGAACGCTTAGCTCAAACCTCAGCACAGCTCACTTTACGTTCCGTCATCAACCTCAAGAATAGCATGTCGAGCGATCAACATCGATCCTACAATCCAGTGTCACCCTTAGATCCCGATCCGGGGAGACCAAAACCCAAGAGAGCTCCAACAGAAGAGAAGAAGAACGCTCAAGTTCTGGTGCGGCCGAGGACCTCGTCGAGCTCCTCGTCCGGTCTTACCATCCAGACACCTCGAACCGCTCGCTTTGCTGAAGCGACTTCCGTCAATTCGCCCGTCGGGCCCAGCACGACCGGGAAGTCACCCTTCACAGGCGCGCCCATTCAGACTCGACACCTCATGCCTCAACCACAACCCTCCGACGTGGGCTTCGGCTACATGGTAGACAATCGAGCATCGAACTCCTCCTACGCAGGGGTCGAAGTGCCTCTGACCCCAAATTCGCCGCTGAAAAGCGCTCTGAAAGTTCCCGGAACCCCAGGTAGAAACCTCAACCCGCTCAGCCCGACGTTCAAAGAGGAGGAAATATTGGAAAAGCATGAAGAACACACAGAGAAGGAAAATGCCAAAGATCTGGTATGGAGCTCGCCATTTAAGTGCCTGAATACAAGCTGACAGATGTATAGAAAGTCAAAACCAGGGTCCGAATGGCCAAGATGGGCCTTCGTGGTACCAGTTTCAGCTGCTCTCTCATCGTATTGTCAATGCTGTCAACCACATTTTCTATCTTCAATGCCACCAAAACTTTGCCGAGCAGAAGCAAGCTTCCAGCTTGGGCTCCTCAACAGAGCACATGGCCTCAGATTCTACTTCTCTCCATTGCTTGCGTTTCCCTAGCTATGGCTTTGATTGTCTTCTACGGGTACTACAAAGGGGGCCACAAGCGAGCCGAGAAAGCTGCCGTCTATTACACTGTCTTTTCCGTCGGATTCTTCACATTCAGCACTGTCATGTGGATAATCGGTGCGGTGGTCTTGAATGAGAGCAGAAGAAATGGCAAGGGCACTGACATGTGGGGATGGTCTTGTAAAGATGGAAAGCGGAAGTCTGTCTTCGGCCAGGATGTCGATTATGCATTGATCTGCAGACTTCAGGTGAGCCACTCTCTTCAAGCAGATCATCAAATTGCTCTACTGATGACTGAGTAGAATTGGTCCCTCATCTGCGCAATCATCGAAATCGTCGTCGAGCTCATCACGATTTCGATTTACGGCGTTGTTTTCTATCGGTACTGGACCAAGCGTCGGCTACACAAATCGATGGATTTGCGTGACAAAGCTCGCTCTGACCTCTATCTTGCTCAACTTCGGGTGCAATCGGCTCCTAACACGCCTGGCTTCCAAAAGACACCAATGTCCGCTACCTTTCCATCAAACGTCCGCGACGATCCCATCAATGATGCCGAGAATGGCGAGTCCACTCAATTCGCATCGAAACATCCGTCGTTCGCACAACCGAAGCCTTTCGCTTTACAGCCACCACCAATCAAGATTCACTCCGCCACACCAGCTGTTTCACAAGATGGCTTCGAGCCTGCGCCAAAGGTGCAAGAGCATGTTCCGGCAGCACCGGGCGAGCAGACATATGATGCTGTGCCTATCCCAGGCGCTTATGCAAGCCCCCTGGCCAGCCCAGCATTCCAATCACAAAGCATGCATAACGGTGAAGCCGTTCCGGGCCAAGCTTACACGACGGAGGGGAGGGTAGAGAGCCCACCAACGAGTCCGAGGCTCGCACATCGAACCCTGCATTAGAGATGTAAGGGCTGGAACATGATGTTAATGGGATTCGTCTCTTCACTCGTTCTATACCATTCTATGTTGCATCTTTGGGGCGGTGTTTGGGCGAGCTGGACGTCTTGCATTTGGATATATAGCTGATTCCATTTATGAGGAACGCACAATGTCTATCGAAGTCATCAAAAAACCATATCAACCACTACTCTGAATCTTGACATGCTTGTGGTAGGCTTCTGGTTCATAATTATCACTTGAGATTCCACTAGCGTTTGTTGGTGATGTTATGAAATAATGGTTGCGATCTGCCTCCACGAACGTCTGTAAAACTCTTCCACTTCGTAGCTTGGTATGGTAACAACTTTTTCTACATGCAGACCCGTGGACTTTGCATCAAAGCCTCTCGCTCCACGTTGAGACTATTCGCCAGCCCAATCGTCCGCCCCCTCCTTTTCCGCAGAACCTACGCATCACGCCCTCCAGACCAAAGAATCAGAGTCCTGCCTTTCCTCGCCATCCTGTGCGCCGGAACGGGGGCTTACGTGTTGATGGTCAGACAGCGGGTGAACGAAGGTCAGAAACCTCGAGGACCTAGCATAACGCCCAAGTAAACAGGTCAATTTCGCCCATCGGTCGCAATGGCGCCCACCAGCCCTCGCCTCTCTGCCCCCGAGAAGCCAACCCCAACCTTCTCTCCAGAGTCGACATCTGTGATCTTCGTTCTCGGTGGCCCTGGTGCGGGCAAAGGTACACAATGCGCAAATCTTGTGCGGGACTACGGTTTCACCCACCTCAGTGCTGGGGATCTGTTGAGGGCGGAGCAGGACAGGGAGGGTAGCGAGTTCGGCCAGATGATCAAAGAATACATCCGTGAGGGAAAAATCGTGCCAATGGAGGTTACAGTGCAATTGCTGGAGAATGCTATGATGGACAAGAACAAGGGACTAGGGAGATTCTTGATTGATGGTATGTCTACAAATGCTACGGATTCTACTTTGATACAGTGAGAATTTATGGAGAGCAATTGGTGGTTGCTGACAGCAGTTTTACATAGGCTTCCCACGGAAGATGGACCAAGCCATTCGCTTCGAGCAGGCAGTCTGCCCATCCAAATTCACGCTCTTCTTCGACTGCCCCGAGGATGTCATGACGAAACGTTTGCTGAATCGCGGCAAGACATCTGGGCGGACAGATGATAACGAGGAGAGCATCAAGAAGCGATTCAAGACGTTCATTGAGACCAGTATGCCTGTCGTGGAGTACTTTAAGAAGGAGAACAAAGTTGCCAAGGTCAAGGCTGTTAAGCCGGCTGAGGAGGTGTACGAGGACGTCAAGAGGCAGATGGGAGAACGAGGCTTTCAGATGGTGAAGCAGTAAACGAGAGGCATAGACCTTGCAGCTGAAGGTGGGCGTGTGTGTACTATCATTGATACAGATGAAGCTTCTCCTGCATAGGTACGTAACGAAATTGATAGACGACACTGTTGTTTGCCTCACATGGCAGCCTTCACAACAAGCGTGGTGGTGACCGAGTGGTTTGGCAATTCATTTTTGCCTGTCGTGAGTATCATCACTATCTCGGATCGACAGTCAATGTGTATCTCACCACCGACCCCACCTTCCTTCAACCCTGCACAATTTCGTACTTGGCCTATCTCGAGCATGCCAAGTCCTCGAATTGTCCCCACCTCCGACGTGGAGAATATTCATTTCCGAAGGTGTCCGACGCCCTGAAGAGGCATGGGCTTGCAGGCTGAAGGAAGGTGAGAATATGAGGCTGAAATATCCACGACTTATACATCATCTCTTCACTTCACACCAATCGAAGTCAAAGCCTTGCCGGTGTAGTATGCGGCTGACTGCAGCAGATCTTGGACAATGCATGAACACCTACTGACTTGAGAAATAGATAACCGAACATTTCAATAAGGAGGCTATCGTGGATCATATTGAAACAAGAACAGTAGGCACAATCCTGATTGAGCGTCAGTTCTTCAGTGAAGTTTGCTACCTATTGTTCTACTCTCTAGCGCCTAATTCACAGTTTATTGTCATCTTGTCCTACCTCACTTCTCGACCAGCCATCACCAACTCCTAACACTCTTACAACCTTCTCTCCTCTCTACCCGCAACTATCTCCTCATTTCTGGTACATCAAACCTAGTTGGGCAGTACTTGCCGTTGTTTCATTCCTAATCCGACTGGATAGCTTACCGTTCGTACGAAGCATTCCTTCAAGAGGAGCATCTCACCTTGCACAAGATCGACGTTGGCTCCCAGCCTGTTCAACTCCTATCAGACTTCCACTACCTTCTCGCACAAAGACTTCTGACCAATCATCTCTCCCACTCAAGTGCCAGAGGCATTCATTAGACAGATCCGAGCTCGTTGGGAGACCAATGGCGAAGAAGCAGCGGCAAAGGAAGGCTCAATTGGGCAAAAAGAAGCAGATTGATGATCTCGTCAAAGCCAGCATGAAAAAGAATGCCTTCTCAGCGTCCACAGCCCCTCCACCAGAGTCGCCGATCAAGAAACCTCGTGTGCGTATGCCGTTGTCGGAGATCCCACAGCCCAAAACGGTTACACGGGCAATGCAGAAACTTCCGAGAATGATTCTCCCAGGTCTGCCAGAGGATGCCCCCTGTCGAGATCCCAATTGGCGAATCATGGACCGGCGACCTGATATACCTGCAATCATCCTGCCCAACGAACCTGAGATCCAGCGATCGATGCGATTTGAGCGTAGAGGACAATTCCCGTTCTTGCAACTGCCAGGCGAATTGCGGAACAAGATCTACGATTATGCCATGCCAGCACGGCGTTTCTCCATTGACTGGATGAACGGAAACCAGAAGAGTCGAACCCTTACACACACCCTGCCTGGAAGGCCTGGGATGTTTCAACCTCGACTCGGACCCGAAATTGTCGCAAAGCGTCGCTTGGCTTGTAGTAAGAGGAGTTGTGACATGGCAGAGCGCGTAGCTGTATTGCAGGACCTTCAGCAGCAGGCCAACTCGGTTGCGCTCCTTTGGGTGTGCAAGGCGATGTATCCAGAGGCTGCATCAATTTTCTACGGGAAAGCTGCTTTCACCTTCGGCAAATTGGGCACGGTTAGGCATTTCTTGAAAACCACATCGCCACGTAACAAAGCGTCAATTACACACTTGTGCATCAAACATCGTGCCTACGGTCATCCTAGCAAGACAGCCGACCGCGTCTGGAAGACCAAGCACGATCGTCTCTTCACCAAACTCTGTTGGCAACTTTCCGACGAATGCTCGTCATTGACCCATCTCGCTCTGGACCTCGTCTTGAACAAAAGCCCCATCGCGTTTTGTGAGCTCGACCTTGGCGGCCATACCCTTGAGACGAGATGGATGCAACCTCTGCACGCCTTCCTGGATATCAACATCGAGCGCTGTTGGTGCCGTCTGCACTGCTCTACAAAAGACAATGCGGTGCTGGAAGTCGAGAGTTGGAAAGTCCGCCAACAGATCCTTGGGGACAAGTGGAACGCTGGTGTCGAGGGCAAACGTGATGCATTCGGCTACGACATGATGATTGTGCCAGCGAAGAAGAAGGGTCTCATCTTGCGCCTAGATATGACTGGTGGTGATGTCTTCGATACTGCACAGAGCTTGGTGGTGGTTGCATGATGGACTCAGGGGTACAGAAAAGGTGGAAGATTGGATGGATATGAAGCGAGAGGGAACAAGCGTCTCCTTTTTCCCCTTTGGCTTTTTCTCTACCACGGTAGTGTCTTCCTAGGAAAATATCAGTACTAGCAGGATCTCTTGTTTGTGCTTCATTCCTTTTGTACGGCGAATAACAGCAGCATAGCCATCTACGAGATCAGACGAGTTACTCGGGAGACGAATCAGACATGTTTCTTCAGGATAGCCATGATTGACGCTGCAGACTCATTCAAAGAGTATACGCAGGGCAGAGAACGTGACCGGCTCCGGTATCACGGAGAGGGAATGCAAAATCTCTGGATTCAATACTGCATTTCTGGCTACGACTTGATCTCCAACAACGACAACCCCTCACCCCAACAGTCCTCGAGAACTCATCGAGCCCGATCGAAAGTCGGCCTCAGCATACCCATCGCCACGCATAAGACCCGCCCCTGATGAACGGATAGGAACCCACTGTGGTTCCAGGGGTTGGATACGTTAGGGGCGGAACAGTATGCATCACAATCAGCGAAATAGAGGACATACAGCATCGATCACTAGCATTGGATACATAGACAAGATAAACGATGTATTCACAAGAACCGTGAAGAACTATCTCATCAACTACCACAAAGAAAAGTCGAATCCTTTCCATCTTCCCTCGCTCGCTCGCTCGCTCGCTCGCACATCTCGTCCACCTTCACAAAGAACATTGTGTCAGATGCACTCAGGGCTAAATCGTCTGATTGATAAATAATGGTGCACAGCACCCTAATATACATGATGATGAGGCCCTAAATAGGGGCAAATAAATATTCCTAGCCCTGTTTTATACCAATTGCTTCGCCTGATAAAATAGAGAATAGGTAATATAATAATAATATTTTAATAATATAATTAAAAGTCTAAATAACCTTAAAGAAAGTAAAATAGGAAAAATAAACTAATAAGGAAAAATAAAGGTAATAATAATTAATATACCTTTTTAGGATAATTATATTTTAACTATTATTATAACTTTATCTAGTTAATAAATAAAATTATATAGCTATTTAAATTAATAAATTATAATATACGAATAAATTCCTTATATTTCTAATAAAGAAAAAATTTAATAAAATTATTTATTAATATTTTAATTATAAAGATTTATTTAATAATAATATAATTATTCTGAATTTCTTAATAAAATTAATATTAATATATATTAATATATTTAAAATATATAAATAACTTAAGAATAAATTAATTAACAAAGTTTAATATTTACTAATTATTATAAATAATAATAATATTTTAATTTATTTAAAAATATATATATTCGAAAAATTTATTTTATTAAATTATTTATCAAATTATTTTATTAAAAATAAATAATTTAGCTTTAATATTAAATATAATAATAATAATTTATTTTGAAACTTTCTAATTAATAAAATTATTATATAATTAAAAAAGGTAACCGAATAAACTTTTCTTAATAATAAAGTTATCGATAAATATAGTATTTAATATTAATAAAAAAATATTATTTTATATTTGATTATTATATTTAATTATAAATATTTTAATAGCAAATAAATATATTATTAATTAATTAATTAGAGCTAGATAATAAGGAGATAGATTTTAAAAGAATTAAATAAATTAAGAATTAATAAAAATAATATTTAGCTTAATAATAATAATAATAAATAAAATAGAATTAATATATTATTAATATAAATATATTTACTTAAAAATAGTTTAA